>ERZ808051.88-NODE-88-length-123251-cov-9.846729_pt1 | contig 123251 bp, 100 predicted proteins | sample MGYA00380199_ERZ808051 | MGnify/ENA primary metagenome ERZ808051 (study PRJEB31490, sample SAMN06133391) | mouse gut metagenome | isolation source: J11 | host: mice | place: China: Chengdu | collected 2015-05 ... | reverse complement strand
AATCCTTTCTTCGACAGCATTTTTACTAAAGTTGTTACAAAATGGCAACAGTCCGCTTTTTGCTGCTTCCATGTTGATCAGCATCAGTGAATAGGCGGATTTTGATTTTTCTCCGAATTGCCGTATAACGCTTTCATCACAGGCCAGCTCGATATCACGGTTAAAGAGCCTGTACATCACCCACACAAAAGGGTTAAACCAGTGAATACAAAGGGCAAGTGCCGCAATCAGCTTTGTGACAGTATCATAGCGACAGATATGCACATACTCATGTGAGAGGACATATTGCAGTTGTGTTTCGTTTTTCCAGTCCATTTTTTTCGGCATCAAAATAACAGGACGGAAAATGCCATAAGTCAATGGGGTGGAAATCCTATCTGACTGCCTTACCGAAAGCGGGCGTTTCAACGGGTGTTCCTCCAGCCATTTTTCTATATCATGGTTGCGGACCGGCAAAGCTGTCCGGAATTCAATCAGACAACGCAGATAAGAAACTGCGAAAAATAATACAGAAAGTATCATTCCTGCACACCATACAATAAACCATATGGAAGCAGATGATAAAATGTCCGACGCCGGCTGTTCCATTCGCTGTGTTGTAACAAATTGCCCTTGTATGGCGGGAATGTTGAAATGTGCTTCTGTTTCCGGCAATGTTGTAGAAGATATGCTGTGGGTTACCAGTGTATAAATACTGAACATTGACGGAATCGAAAACGGAATAAGCAGTCTTAATATCACCAATTCCCATAAAACAAGAAAAGTCTTTTTCGGCAGTTTATTGATTGCCACCGTACGGATCATTACTACCGCGGTAATGAAAGCAGCCCCCGAAAAGCTCATTTGCAGTAAATTCATTTGCTTCACCTCTATTCCAAATCTTCCACAATCTGTTTGAGCTTCTGAATCTGTTCAGCGGAGAGCTTTTTTCTGCCTAACAGGGCTGCAAACAGTTTGTCAACCGAACCGTCATAAATCTTGTCAATCAATTCATTTGTTTCTGATTCCTGTACTTCTTCTTTGGGAATAAGGGCATGGCACATAAAATTCGGTTCGGAACGCTCAATCGCCCCTTTTTTGATACATCTTTTTATCAGTGTGTAGGTAGTATTCATGTTCCAGCCAATTTCTTTTTTCAGAACATCAGATATATGTTTTGCCGTGGTATCGCCCTCATTCCAAAGCACACACATTACTTTCAATTCTGAGTCGAAAAGTTTTATATCCATTTTTATCCTCCATTCCGAAGCGCTTTGCGCTGAGGACGCGAGCAGAATTTCAGATTCTGCTCTGCGATCAATAGAATTTGTGGCGCTTCGACACAAATTCTTGGTTGAATAAATTGCTAATCAGAGAATTTATGCAACCTTATCCTCCATTCATAAGACTGCAGTAGTTTGTGTATGGTTATACATTACATCTTTCTTATCGGGTTGTCAATACTACCGCAGTAGTGTTAAGAAAAAATTCATAATTCTTATGTCGGATAGGTATTTAAACGAACTTTCGATAAAATCGACCTCGGATTTTGCATCTGTAATTCTTGCATAGCGATTCAAATTTCATTAAAATTTTAATTAAAAACAAATCAAAACTTAGGAGGATCGTAAAGTTGGAACTTATCATATCAAGTGTAACAACAATGATCGTAAATCTAGTAGTGTTTTCATTATTGCCGATTATTTGGTGGTTTTTCAGACATAGAAAGGAAGAAAAATTTTTTAAGTGGATAGGTTTTTTTAAACCTCAGGTATCATATATTAACCTTTACATTTACCGGGATGGGAGCATTATTATTAGGGTGGTTAAATGAAAAAATTTTTAATGGTTCCATTATTCCAAGTATATTATTGCATGGGGCAGGCAATTTTGTTGTCTCAATGTTAATTGCTTTTGCGTAAATTATCGATTGTAGTAATAGTGCAGACAGGGTGTTTGAGGATGATGAGAAATGAAACTTTTATGAGATCTGGTTCGTATTATAAGCAGAGAACAGGTTTTCCTGGTTTATGACAGCGAAATCCTTATATCAAAACTAATACAATCGGAGGGATTGAAGATGGGCGTTAACGGTATAGGAACAGCAGGCTGCCCGATGGCAGGGTATGAAACAAGAAGAACACAGCAGAATGCTGCCGGAAAGAATTTTGCAGAGCAGGTGAACAATGCGGCATCTAAGAAAACTCATATTATTTATATGAAAACAGATGATATGTTGTATTCTGGTGGCAATGGAACGGGGCTGTCTTTTTACATTAAATATGCAGAGGGTTCGACAGAAGATGACCCGACAGTCATTGCGAAAGGTGTTGATGAGAATGGTGACGAATTTGAACAGACCATACATATCAACAGGATCAATCCAAAATGTGCGACAATTGTGGAGATGCGGGCGTTGGAAGCGCATCTTGGTGTGGATAAAAATGGAGGTCTTTCTTCTCTTCCGCCAGAGACAGGAGAGATGGGATTGCATGACAGGGCGGATTTTATGGATATGTTCCAAAAGCAGATCAACGATATGAGGCTGTTAGGGCAGCAGAAACTGGCGGCATATTATCTGTACAGTATGCGGGCATATTGGGGGGTTGTGAGCGGGAGACAAGGCTCTGAAAGCGGATCGGCGTTAAGTCATTGGCGGGCGGCCATGGAAATGCAGTAAATTGTTGACATCCTGATTCCTATTGGCTTTGCACAATGCCAGTTACGCTGTGATCATGTTGAGGGTATGCAGATGTCGAAAATATACAATACGAACATTTCTGTTTGTTGTATAGTTACAATGAAAATGTATTTTCGTTGTTTGAAACAAAACGGCATACCGTATTTTTCAAACTTCCATCATTCAAAGGAGGTATTTACATGAACACAAAAGAAACCATTTTAGCTCATGCCGCTGAAATTATTGCTCAGCGTACCGTGCGTCAGGACAAGGACAGTTTCGGCACGCTCATCACTATCGACCCGGACGGGTCTCCTGTGCCTACGACGATCAGCCCATCCCGCAGCGAGGGAATACGCCAGATTACTTTCTGCACAGGACGGGGAGCGCCAAGCCCTGTACGTCTTGGACAAAACAATAAGGCAGCTGTGTGCCTCAATTCTCCAACCTATCATATTTCACTTACCGGCACAGCAGAGGTTTGTACCGATCTGGAAACCTGCCGGGAGATGTGGTACGAGGGCCTGGCAAACCATTTTTCCGGTCCCGATGATCCCAATTTCTGCGTGATTCGTTTTACCACCCAGCGCTATAGCCTGTTTATAGACTGGGAATCGCTGAAAGGGGAAATAGACGGATAACCGAATAAATTCAGGAATGAAAAATAAATAGTGCTTATCTTTTCTTAAGTATGCTAAGATTAATTCCGGTACATGGACTGTGCCGGATTTTCTTTGTTTTAGATACGGCATTGTAAGTATGGATAATAATGAACTATTAAATATGTCTTTCGTTTTATTATTTGTTGTGGTTTAATTATAATGTCCATAGAGCATATTTGGATTTTGGAATAAAATAAGCCGTCTGAAAACGGAAAAATTCAGATGGCTTTATGACAGAAAGGAAACTGAGACATGAAACATGAAATATTGCACATCCGCCTGACAGCATTGCTGCTGGCTTTGGCGATGATCTTCTCCGCCTGTGGCAGTTCTGCAACACAGGACACTGCTATTGAGCCAGAAAAAGTCGACGATTCCGTGAGAATGTCTGACGAAGATACCTCCGGCATCGATGTGCCTCCGGAACCAGATCCTGTAGCCGACGCCCTGACAGCGTACGGCACGATTTTGGGACAGGCCGATACATACTTTAGCGATGAGTATTACGGCGATGATGTGCCTACGATAAACTATACCTATACGTTGATCCAGATGCAGCAGGAAAATCAAATCCCTGCATTGGTTTTAAGGAAAGAGACGATTAGCGATTTGGGTGGTAATATATGCAGCGCCCTTGTCTTTCAGTACGATCCGGATCGTGGGACGGCGCTTCAGCTTGAGGGGGAGCTGAGTGACGGCGTAGGCGGAACCGGTTATCGCGGCAGCCTTGCCAAATCCGGGGATGGCGTGGGCATTTTGGAGACGTCCTGGTCCAGCGGGACAGGAAATGGTACGATCGTGAAAATAACTGCGGCTGGAGATAAGCTCCAGTCAGATACCCTTTTTGATGGTTTTATCTTTGATGAAGCAAATGAGGCACTAGATCAGATTACTTCTTTGGAAATTGACTGGTATGATATCACCAATCTGAGCGCTCTGGACGGTTATGTCCAACCGGAAATTCAGACGGAGACACAGATGGAGGCACAGGGGGAAGTACAGGAAGAGGATGAAGATACGTGTCCGTTGGTTGATTACGCTGGAACTTATACCCCATACGAGGGCTTTCATGAGTGGTATGGCGGCGGAGAGCGGCTGCGGGATATAACACTGGCGGAGAGCGGAATGATCACCGGAGGAGGGACCAGTTGGAATACGCTGGATAGCAATGGACTGGAGCCCGCTCAGATACTCCAAAAAGAGGATGGATCCATTGAAATTACATATAGTGACAGCGTTGCGGTTTATACGATCTACCCAGCTGGCGTTGTGCCGGATGGATACGCCTCCAATTACACTGACGATTATTGGCAGGAAGAACTTGATCTTAGCAAGGTACATATACGCTACCTCTACATTGACGGCGGCGTAATGGAGGTCTTGTATCACAATTGAGTGAAACTTTTTTGATGGTTGGTTCGTATTACTCATAGATGGCGGCAAAGGGGATTTTGTAAATAAAGGAGACACGAAAAATGGATATTAACGGTATTTGCACAGCGGGATACCCGGCAGCAGGACATGAGACAAGAAAGACGGGAAGAAATGCTGCGGGAATGAATTTTGCGAAGCAGGCTGCAGCGGCACAGGCGGAGGCTGCCTTACATGGCGCGGATGCAGCATCTGGGGATATTGCGGTATTTTCATCGGCGGATATTGCGAGCGGATCATCTGTTTCTGTTTATAAGACACCGGACTTTGATCCGCAGAATCCTGTATATAAAGTGAAGATATGGGATAGGGCAGGAAAAGTGACGGAGCAGATGGTAGACGTGTCAAAGGTGGATCCGCAAAACTGTGATACGATAGAAATGTATGCATACACTGCCAATATGAAAGAAAGCGGTAAAGGAAGTTTTGAGAATACGGTGCTGAAAGCTGCAGTTGCAAAAGCAGTGAAAGATGCTGAGGATCGTTCCGCTGCATGGAGTTTTTCAAAAAAGCTTGACTGGACAAAAATTGTGAGCGATGTTATGCAGTCCGAGTACCGCTATGGGGATTTGAAGGGCTATATGGAGTGGAAGAAGTTTCTGGGACTCCTGGAAACAGTGGAAGGGAAAGAGACAGAAAAAGCTGAGAAGAAAGTGGTGCAGGATAAGGCTGCCGAGTATGACGAACAAGCTTTTGATCTGGTCGGGCCCAATGCTCCGCAGGATGTCAGGGACGCATGGATGGAAGCGGCCAAAAAAGTGAATGCGAACGGTATGGGGATTTGTGGCAATGGAATGATGACCCATATATCGCAGATGATGGTGCAAAGATGTAATAAAATACTTAGAGGTGAAACGGAGAATTTGGATATTCTGGGAAATACGGTGGAATCTGCAATCCTGGCAGCAAAGCAGGCACTGTATAACCTGGAACATCCAACCGCATATACGCCCAGAAGTATAGAGGTCCAACAGGCACGTATCAGAGAACGAGAATTTTATAATGTCTTTTTGGAGAAGCTGGAACAGCTGCGATAGGAAATGTCTAATAAACCATAGAAAATAAAACGGAAATGTAATATAGAAATATGTCAGGGCAGTCTTGTACTGCCCTGGTTTTTTTAATATGATATATTTATGGAATATTAGGAGGAAGCGAACATGTATGAATTGATACAGGTCAGTGATAAATGCTATTACATCAATTGTCCGGCGAAGATAGGCGTTTATGCTCCGGACAAGGATAACGTCTATCTGGTTGACAGCGGGAATGATAAGGATGCAGGGCGGAAAGTGAGGCAGATACTGGATAAGAACGGCTGGCATTTGACAGCAATACTGAATACTCATTCCAATGCGGATCACATCGGTGGGAATAAATATCTGCAGGGGCAGACAGGATGTAAGATTTATTCCGGAGGGATAGAGGCAGCTTTTACAAGATACCCTGTCCTGGAGCCGTCTTTTCTTTACGGCGGCTATCCGTGTAAGGATTTGCGGCATAAGTTTTTGATGGCACAGGAAAGCGATGTGACGGATTTTTCGGATGAAAGTTTCCCGAAAGAAGTTGAGGTGATACCACTTCCGGGGCATTTCTTTGACATGGTTGGTTTCCGTATGCCAGACGGGGTGGTATTTTTGGCGGACTGCATCAGCAGCAGGGAGACGCTGGACAAATACGCTGTTTCTTTCATCTACGATGTGGGCGCTTATCTGGAAACGCTGGATCAGGTGGAGAAGATGGAGGCAGCCATGTTTGTGCCTGCCCATGCGGAGGCGTCCGTTGATATTAAAGAACTCGTTCGATACAACAGGGATCAGGTGCATGGAGTGGCAGAACGGATTATATCTGTCTGTGAGGAGCCGCGCTGTTTTGAGTCTATTTTGCAGGAAGTGTTCAAAGGCTATGGGCTTGCCATGAACTTTGAGCAGTATGTGCTGGTGGGCAGTACGGTGCGGTCCTATCTTTCATGGATGAAAGACACAGGAAGACTGTCAGTTGGATTTCAGGACAGTATGCTGCTCTGGCAGAGGATATAAGATATACAGTTTGCGGCAAAAGTACCTGACACAATCTTTATGGAAAGCAGTGGGAAGCCGGCATTGTCTTTCTTATGAACAAGTGCTATACTTAAGAAAACACTTTAATAAAGTATGGGTAGCGGACATGGATCAGAAGAAAATAACCAATATGGAAGTAAAGAAGAAAAACAGGAACGAAGTTTTTCGCTATATATGCAGACACGGAATCGTGTCAAATCCTGATATTGCATATAATATGAAGATCAGCCTGCCCACGGCGACCCAGATCACAAAAGAGCTGATCGCGGAGGGGCTGCTGGAGGAGAAAGGGGAATTTAAGTCGACCGGTGGAAGAAGGGCCAAGGCTTTATCGGCAGTTGTAAACGCCAGACTGGCGGTAGGGCTGGATCTCACCAAAAACCATATTGCGTTGGTGCTTACCAATATTGTGGGGGAAATCCTGAAATATGAGCGTATCGGCCAACCATATGCTGCAGGTGCGGAGTATTATCAAAAGATCAGTCAAAGGCTGGAACTTTTTCTGGATGAAAGCGGGGCTGACAGGGATAAGATATTAGGGGTGGGCATATCCTTTCCGGGGATCATAGATTTGGATCAGGGACAGATAACGTATTCCCACATATTCGGTGTAGAATTGGTGCCCTTTGATGCAGTGAGCGCTTTCTTTTCTTATCCATGCTTTTTCCTGAATGATGCGAATGCCGGGGCATATGCGGAAGGATTTCATGACGAGGAAGCGGATAGTTTCTTTTATTTATCTTTAAGTAATACAGTGGGCGGTGCAATTTTCAACAGAAACGAGCTGGTACAGGGCAAGAATTTCCGGTGCGGAGAAGTCGGACATATGACGCTTGTCATGGACGGGGAGAGTTGTTACTGCGGAAAGAGGGGATGCCTGGATGCATATTGTGCTGCGTGGTGCCTGGCGGATGCGGCGGACGGCAAACTGGAACGATTCTTCGAGCTGTTGGATCAAGGTGATGTGGAGGCCCAGGAAAGATGGGATTCTTATACGGATTATCTTGCCATTGCGGTGAACAATATTCATATGATCCTGGACTGCGATATTGTTTTGGGAGGTTATATTGGGAGCTGTATAGGAACGCATCTTCAGGATGTATGGCGTAAGGCGGCGGCAAGGAATACTTTCGGGGAAAAGGTTTCCTTTGTGAAAGCCTGTAATTATAAAGTGGCGGCTGCCGCACTGGGGGCAGCGCTGAATGTGATAGAGGTATTTGTCAGCCAGATATAGTATAAAGATTGAGCGTGAAAAAGAAGTTCCGGAAATGGAACTTCTTTTTTTGTGTGCATTTTGAATGAAAGTTTGGGTGAGGATTTAGTAGAAACAACGAAAGTACCGGATTTGCTGAAAATCTGTTGACAAAGTATGCATCTGTCAATAAAATAAGATACATAATAAAACTATTTAATAAAGTAATATTTAAAGTTGTATCGAAAATAAAAATAGAGATTCTCAGACAAAGAAAAGTGACACGTAAGAGCCACACAGTGAATTGACAGGGCGGAACAGTAAAAGAAAAATTTTAAATAAAAAGGAGAAAAAGATCATGGAAGGAAAAATGAAAACAGCGGTAATGCTTGGAATCGGCAAAATGGGATTTGAAGAGAGGGATATTCCGAAAGCGAAAGACAACGAGGTACTTGTCAAATTGGAATATGTGGGAATCTGCGGCAGTGATCTGCACTATTACGAGACAGGGGCAATCGGTGATTATGTGGTAAAACCGCCCTTTGTATTGGGCCATGAGCCGGGCGGTACGGTCGTCGAAGTAGGAAAAGATGTGAAACACCTGAAAGTAGGGGACAGGGTTGCGCTGGAGCCGGGGAAGACATGCGGACATTGTGAGTTTTGCAGAACAGGTAATTACAACCTCTGCCCGGAAGTCGTATTTTTTGCAACACCGCCGGTAGATGGAGTATTTCAGGAATACGTGGCTCATGAAGCAGATCTGTGCTTTAAGCTGCCGGATCATGTAAGCACCATGGAGGGCGCCCTGATCGAGCCGCTTGCGGTGGGATTCCATGCAGCCATGCAGGGAGGCGCGAGAGCAGGACAGACGGCGGTTGTTATGGGCGCAGGCTGTATCGGTCTGGTGACGATGATGGCGCTGAAGGCGATGGGCGTGTCCAAAGTATATGTGGTCGATATTATGGAAAAACGTCTCCAAAAAGCATTGGAGTTAGGTGCCGATGGTGTTATCAATGGAGCGCAGACAGATGCTGTGGAAGAGGTCAGGAAGCTGACAGGTGGAAAAGGATGCGATCTTGCAGTGGAAACTGCAGGTACTCAGATCACGACGGTGCAGACAATACATATGACGAAGAAAGGCGCGACAATCGTGTTGGTGGGTTACAGCAAGAGTGGAGAGATGACACTGCCCATGAGTCTTGCACTGGATAAGGAGCTGACGTTTAAGACGGTATTCCGCTACCGCCATATCTATCCGATGGCGATAGAGGCTGTTGCCGCAGGCAAGGTCAACCTGAAAGGTATCGTGACAGATGTCTTTGGCCTTGACGAAGTACAAAAGGCCATGGATTACAGCGTGAACAATAAAGCGGACATTGTGAAAGCCGTGATACGCATTGCAGAGTAGAGGATGTGAAACAAACAGAACCTTGGAAACTGTATACCGGATGGTTTCCGGGGTGTTTGTATATGGGGTTGGTAATGGAAGGTAAGGAGGATTACAATGGAGCAGAAAATCACGGATGTAAAAGTGCCATTGATCAGTAAGATCGCCTATGGCATGGGGGATGTGGGATGTAATTTCAGTTGGATGTTTGTCGGAAACTTCCTGATGATATTTTATACGGATGTTTTTGGAATTGGGATGAGTGCGGTTGCAGGATTGATGTTGTTTTCGAGATTCTGGGATGCGGTCAATGATCCGGTGATCGGCGGGCTTAGCGATAAGACCCATACGAGGTGGGGAAGATACCGTCCCTGGCTTCTGATCGCCGCACCATTGACGGCATTGGTGTTGATGCTGACTTTCTGGGCACATCCCGACTGGCCGTCTAACGCGAAGATCGTATATATGGCAGTTACTTACTGTATTCTGGTATTGGGCTATACCTGTGTCAATATCCCTTACGGAACTTTGTGCGGTGCGATGACGCAGAATATTGAGGAGCGGGCCAAGATAAATACGTTCCGGTCCGTCAGTGCGATGATCGCTATCGGTATTATCAATATCATTACGGTTCCTTTGATCGCGGCGCTTGGAAAGGGAAATGACAAAAGAGGATATCTTCTGATCGCAGTAATATACGGCTGTATTTTTGCGGCATGTCATATCTTTTGCTTTGCCAGAACGAAGGAAGTAGTGGAAGCGCCGGAGAAAGAAAAAACATCTTTGAAAGTACAGTTATCCGCCGTTGCAAAAAACAGGCCATACATGATCGCGGTGGCAGGGCAGTTTTTGTTCGGCATTACGTTGTATGGAAGAAATGCGGATGCGCTCTACTATTTTACATATGTGGAAGGGAACCAGGCGCTATTCAGTACTTATTCCCTCTTTATCATCATTCCCTCCATCATTGGCGCGGCTTGCTTCCCGGTGGTATTTCGACTGACAAACAATAAAGGACGCTCTGCATCCATATTTGCTTTGCTTACGGGAATCAGCATGTTCTGCATGTACTTTTTCACGGTTGGGAGCTCACCGATTCCGTTTTATTTCTTCTCGTGTCTGTCACAGTTCTTCTTCTCGGGATTTAACACGGCGATCTATGCGATTGTTCCGGACTGCGTAGAATATGGGGAATGGAAGACGGGACTTCGCAATGACGGTTTTCAGTATGCGTTCATTTCTCTGGGAAATAAGATAGGAATGGCAATCGGGACTTCCGTTCTGGCAGGTGTTTTGGGAAGTTTTGGATATGCAGCGAATCAGCAGCAGAATCCGGCGGTATTGGCAGTGATCAAGCATTCGTTTACTACGGTTCCCGGTGTGCTGTGGATCGTAACGGCGGCGGTATTATTTTTCTATCGGCTTAATAAGAAAGCTTATAATCAGATTGTGCAGGAGATTCAGGAAAGTAAGCGAAATGAGAAGCGTGCCTGAGACGGCAGGCGTCTCAAAACGGCAAAGGAGTTAGGATATAAAATCCTAACTCCTCTTTATACGATAGAAACATTGAATTTTTGTTGTGAGGACGGGTCCTCTGCTGACCCGAACAAAGCATTGGCGGAAATATTACTTCCGGTATCATCCTGAGCATCGCTGCCTGCCGATACGGAAGCGGCTGCCGATTTCATTGCATCATCTGCATTCCCTAATATGGAGAATTGGAATGCCAGCGCCCGCTGTTCCTGTCTCTGCATCTTTTCGAGTGCATCTTGTTTTCTCTCCGTATCCACACCGCGACTTTCATCTAACTTCATTTCTCCCTTTAAAACAGCAATGCCGTCACTCGTTCTTGTCACGACTGTTCCCTGGCGGTTCGCTTGCTGCAAGGAGGCGTCTGCGGATACCATGGCATGCATCCCGCTGCCGGATATATCAGTATCTGCGGCCGTATCATTGGCTGCCTCACGGGCCTCTTCTTTGGCGCTGTTTTCTTCCTTGGTTTCAACGGCATCTTTCTCTTCTTTGTCCATATCGGATTTCTTATCCTGACCTAAGATTTCCTTAAGAATTACGGTGCCGTCGCTGTTTTGAGATATGACAGTTCCCGGCTGCATATTCTTCCGCTCGTCGGTTGGAAGAGTTCCTGAATCCGTTGCAGTTGAGACGGATTCCTTTGATTGTATTTTATCCTCTGAGGATTCTTCTTTGGCAGGTTTTTGATCTTCCCGCAGCCTGGACAGCATCTGCTCTCTTTTTTGTGACTTAAGCAGTTCGTCCTGATGTTGTTTCAGCTCTGTGTCAAGACTGGATATTTCTTTCCGGAGCTTCTTGCGTTCATTGGTCTTTTCGCTGGCAGACAGATCTTCTTTAGAAGATATCTTCTGCATCTGCTGCTTCACGCTTGTGATTTCATTTTGAATGTTTTTGGTTTTATGGTCTTTAAGATCGGCGCCTGTCATCTGCATGGCTGACATGCCGCTTGTTGATGTTATACTGCCAATTTTCATAGAATCATCTCCTTCCCCCTGATAAAGGATGATTTCGGACAACGTATCGTCGGTTATGAATGTTGTGTCTCTATAGATTTTCTTATTTATATTCTACTATTTTTTGCAGGGAAGAAGCAAGACTTTTATGATATCTTTTGCTACATTATTATTGTGAAATATGATAGGATTAGAACATGAAGAGTTTCAGAAGCCGGATTCGTAAAGTGAGGCAGCAAAGATGGATCATAAAATGAGAGATCAGTCGTCCGACCGCCGCATGCTTATCACGATTTGGGCCCTTGCGTGGCCGACTATGCTGGAGCAGCTTATGCAGACGGCCGTCCAGTATATAGATACGGCCATGGTGGGGGCATTGGGAACGCAGGCGACCGCAGCGGTGGGATCTACGGGGACGATCAACTGGCTCATTGGCAGCACGATTTCTGCAGTGGGCGTGGGCTTTCTTTCCTACATAGCAAAAGCATATGGAGCAAACGATCAGACCGCCGCAAAGCGCGCAGTTGCGCAGGCGGTCTTGCTTACGTGTTTTCTGGGCGTTCTTTTTACGGTATTGACGGTATCTTTGAGTGGTATGATTCCTGTATGGATGCAGGTGGAGGCAGGAATACAGGACATGGCTTCCGCCTATTTCCTGATCTTGTATCTGCCCATGCTGCCAAGGACGGCAAGCATTATTTTCGGTACAGTTCTGCGCTCAGCAGGAGATACGAAATCACCGATGAAGATTGGGATTTTGGTAAATCTGGTCAATGTTATGTTGAATTTTCTGCTGATCTATCCCACCCGCCAAATAACAGCGGGGCCTTTGCATGGTACCATATGGGGAGCGGGACTTGGCGTGATCGGCGCGGCCATTGCCAGCGCGGCGGCATTTACAATCGGTGGAATCTGTATCACCTGTGTACTCTGGCGGCATAAGATGATCTCGCCCAGAGGACAGAGATTTACTCCGGATATGCAGATTCTCAGGCCATGCCTGAGAGTGGCGTTTCCTAATATGCTGCAGCGTTTCGGGACTTCCCTCGGATATGTAGCGTTTGCGGCAATGATCAATTCCCTCGGAGAAGTGTCTACGGCGGCCCATACGATTGCCAATACGGTGGAGTCGGCTTTTTACATTCCGGGATATGGGATGCAGACGGCGGCAGCCACATTGGCAGGAAATGCCTATGGCGCTAATGATGACAGGCGCATGAAACAGCTTGCGGCCATTTTTATTCCGTTGGAACTGATCCTGATGACAGCATCCGGTGCGTGTCTTTTCTTTGCGGCGCCGGTTCTGATGCGACTCTTTTCTGTTCAGGAGGCAGTCATTTCACTTGGAGCGGCTGTGCTGCGTATGGTGGCGGTTTCGGAACCTTTCTATGGATTTTCTATCATCATAGAGGGGTTTATGATGGGAGTCGGCAAGACGAAAGCGCCTTTTGTGTATAATGTGGTCGGCATGTGGTTTGTCCGCATTGCAGGAACTCTGCTCTGCACACAGTATTTTGGCCTTGGACTGGTTTCTGCATGGGCTTGCATGATCGCGCATAATCTGCTTTTGTTTGTACTGTTTCTCATCTGTTATGTGCGCGGCGTGTGGAACCCGCTTAATAGGGGGAAGATAAAACAAGAAAGGAGCTGCTCAAATGTCTGAAAAAATATTGGTTGTTGACGATGAAGTGGAAATCGCAGATTTGATTGAGACTTATCTGAAAAGTGAGAACTATTCCGTATATAAATTTTATTCTGCACGGGAGGCCTTGGAGAGTATACAGATGATGGAGTATGATCTTGCGGTTCTGGACGTCATGATGCCGGATATAGATGGATTGACTCTGTGCCAGAGAATCAGGGACGATTATACCTATCCTGTTATTATGCTGACAGCCAGAGATGGAGAAATGGATAAGATTACCGGTCTCACGCTCGGGGCGGACGACTATATTACGAAACCTTTCCGTCCGTTGGAGCTGATTGCAAGAATAAAATCTCAGCTGCGGCGATATAAGAAATACAATCCGGCACATGTGGAGGATAGCAAGGACATATTGGCTTATCTGGGGGTAACAATGAATGTTAAGACACATGAATGTACTCTGAACGGACAGCCGATCGTGCTGACCCCGACGGAATTTTCCATTCTGCAGCAGTTGTTGGAGAACAGAGGGCAGGTGATCAGCGCCGAAGAGTTGTTTCACAGGATCTGGAAAGATGAATATTACAGTAAGTCAAATAATACGATCCCGGTTCATGTAAGACATTTACGGGAAAAACTGAACGATACGTTAAACAGGCCAAAATATATTAAAACAATTTGGGGAGTTGGGTATAAAATTGAGGAGTCGTAGGAAAGAAGAATATGGAGCATTCCAAAAGAAGATCATGCAGAGGTTTTGTTTAAACATTTCTATTTCCGTTTTGGTGGTGATCATTCTCTATCTGTTGTTGTGGAAACAGCGGTTTGGCAATTGGACTGTCAGCTTTTTGGAATTTTTTACAGGAATGGAACATGAAAGGGCTTTCTATATCTATCATAGTTACTTCAGAGGGTACAGGGAACTTTTTTTTGCGGCGGCAATGATTCTGGTATTTGTTTTTTTGCTCTGGCATATGTTTGGGTGGATGACCCATTATTTTAAAGAAATTGATCAGGGTATAGACGCGTTACTCACGGAAGATGCGGAACAGATTTATTTATCTGTGGAAATGCGGCCTTTTGAACGCAAGCTCAATGCGGTGAAACAGGAACTGGAAAAGCAGAAAGCAGAGAGGGCAGACGCCGAGCGACGCAAGGACGAGCTTGTGATGTATCTTGCTCATGATATCCGCACACCCCTGACATCAGTGATCGGATATCTTAATCTGCTGGAGGAGTCTCCCGGCATGCCTGCAGCCCAACGGGCGAGACATGTGCATATTACGCTGGATAAAGCATACCGGCTGGAAGAAATGATCAATGAGTTTTTTGAGATCACGCGGTTAAATTCCGGACAGATTCGGCTGGCGAAAGAAAAGATCGACCTGTATTATATGCTTGTGCAGATGGGAGATGAATTGTCTCCGTATCTGGATGCCCATGGGAACTCGATCGCGCTTCATGTGGATGAGAATCTGGTCATCCAGGCAGATCCGGATAAGATTGCGAGAGTGTTCAGTAATATTTTAAGGAATGCGGCGGCGTATAGTTATCCTAAGACGGAGATCGTTATTTCTGCAAGAACGGCAGGCACATATGTTGACATATCTTTTCAGAATCAGGGTAAGACCATTGAGGCTGAAAAGCTGTCATTATTGTTTGATAAATTTTACCGGCTGGATTCTTCACGTGTATCTGATACGGGAGGAACGGGGCTGGGGCTTGCAATTGCGGAGGAAATTGTATCGCTGCATGGCGGCACGATTCAGGCTGTGAGTGAAGCGGAGACGGTTACCTTTGTGATTCGACTACCTTTGGCGGATTAAGCATTTCATCAGTTTATATTAAAGTTTTCTTAAAGATTAATCAAAATTATTTTAAAGTAGGTCATGCCACTGTTCAGTACAATGATTACTGTGCAGGGGCATGATTTTTGTTTTCCCGGGAAAATCCTCTGCTTATGTTTAAGAAGAGAGGAGGACTTGATCATGGGGGAAAGGGATATGAGAAATGCAAGGCGTCGTAAACACAGGCGGCAGAAACGATATGCGTGGACAGTCGCAGGAATATTGTTTCTTTGTATTTTGGCAGCTGATTTCTGTGCCGGATTTTTTGTCGGATATTCGAGGATAAAGAGAGTAGAGCAGGATAATACCGCACGGTTTGAAGATTTCGGAAATGACGTCACACAGGATTGTGAAACGCGGGAAGAGAATGTGTATGACAAGAGTGGGGATGAGGATGTACAGCAAATAAATGATGCTGACACGCAGTGGAATCTGGTGCTGGTCAATGATCAGAACCCGGTGCCTGATGAATATGAAGTGAATTTGGTAGAGGTAGAGGGAGGTGAATATGTAGATGCACGGATTTATGAACCATTGATGGAGATGCTGGAAGATGCAAAAGAGGTCAATTGGAATCAGCTCCCCCGTATTGTGTCAGGGTATCGGACGACACAGAAGCAGCAACAGCTTTATGATGATAAGATCGATGAGTACCATAATGCGGGGTATTCGGAGGACGAGGCAAAAGAATTGGCACGGCAATGGGTTGCCGCGCCAGGGTATAGTGAACATCAGCTTGGACTGGCAGTGGACCTTAACGGAGCAAATTATGATTTTTATCTATGGCTGCAGGAGAACAGTCATCAATATGGTTTTGTGTTCCGGTATCCAGGGTACAAAACGGAGATCACCGGGATTGCGGAGGAAGTCTGGCACTATCGTTATGTGGGAGTGGAGGCGGCTACGGCAATCTATGAACAGGGTATTTGTCTGGAAGAGTATCTTGCGGAGATGAGTGAAGCGACAATGAATGAAGAAATGATGCCGGTTATGGACGGCGTTTAAAGGATGTTGAAAGAAAGGATGAAAGAAATGAAACAAAAAGCAGACAGGAAGTTAATATCAATATTTGCCGCAGCGGTGATGCTGATCATGACAGGCTGCGGTGGACAGAAGAATGAGGAAAATACAGAGGGTTATGGTGGTACGGAAGGCGGAGGAAGCCAGGCGGCAATGGGAAGATATATGGAGAGAGAGGCAGATCTGTCGGGACAGATGGAAGAGATTGCCGGTATATACAGGATGTACGACGGAAAGCTTGCAATTACAGACGGGCAGGGTAAATTTCTTGTGTCGGAGGACAACGGGACTACATGGGAGAACATTGAAAGGCAGTGGGTGCAGGACAAGGCGGCAGGCATGTATATCATGGATGCAAAAATGGATCCGGACGGCACCATGGGAATGATCTATGCGGAAGAATGCGCAGAGGGGGATGATCCACTGGAGGCGATGCCCCGGAGTTTGTTGCAGTGTGTACTTATTTTGCCCGACGACACGGTTGTACCGGTAGAATTTCCGGAGCAGGGAAATGAAGATGCTATTGACAGGTTTTGGATTTCAGATACGGGTCAGTATTTTGTCTCGACGATGGAAGGGAATATCTATGAGGTGCAAAAAGACGGCAGCAGTGCACTGTATTTAATGACAGAGGGCTCTCCCCAGACGATACAGTTTCAGGGAAATCTAATGGTCATAGACGGGTATGATTTTAAGGCGCCGCTTCTTTATGATATGGAAAAAGAGGCATATGTGGAAGATGAGGTGTTGGCAGAATTTGTGCAGGAGGCTTATGGAGAAAGAGGATTTAACGGTGCCGGCTGGTATAACATGTGTCTTTTTCCGGGCGAGGAGGATGTAATTTATCTGGCAGGCAGGAACGGACTGCATCGTCATGTGATAGGCGGAAGTGTGATAGAGCAGGTTGTTGATGGAAGACTTTCTCGTCTTGGTAATCCGCAGTATGGGATCAGTGGCATGGTGTTTTTGGATGAGGGAGAATTTCTGGCGGCATCTGATCATGGAAAACTCATCCGCTTTACTTACGATCCGGACAGGGAGGCGGTGCCGCGGCAAAGACTGAAAGTATACAGTTTGGAGAAAAACAGTGATATGTATTCGGCGGTGTCTTTCTATCAGATACATAATCCGGACGTTTATGTAGAATATGAAGTGGGTATGGAAGAAGGAGAAGCAGTTACGAAAGAGGATGCGATCAAAAAACTGAATACAAAGATCATAGCGGGAGAGGGACCGGATATTCTGGTATTAGACGGGCTCCCCGTAGAGTCTTATATAGATAAGGGCATGCTCTGCAGTCTGAATGAGACTGTGGAAGACATAGGCAAAGAAATGCTGTTTGAGAATCTGTTTCATGCTTTTCAAAAGGGAACGGAAATCTACGCGATTCCCGGACAAGTTACACTTCCGGTTGTGATGGGGGAAGAGAGATATATTTCCGGTATGGCGGGATTGTCTGATTGCGCGGATAGAATAGAGCAGATGAGAAAGGACAATCTGGGGGCAGATTTAATTGGTTTATGCTCTGAGAAAGCCGTCTTGAAGATCTGTGCTGTGATTGCCGCACAGGAATGGAGAGGGCCGGATGGTGGGATTGACAGAAACGCCATCGCCGGGTTTCTTGTGCAGGCAAAGAGAATCTATGAGGCACAGATGGATGGGATGGAACAGGAACGTGCACAGCGGCTTCGCCAGTCAAACGAAGAGAATATAAAGTATGCGGGTGAAGACTGGATGTATGATCTGATTCATTATGGATTTTATATGGATTATGCGGCGGGCTATTCTGATACATATATTGGAGTGAGCAGTTCACCACACAATTATATGGAATTGGCTTCTATATCTAAGGCAAAAGGTTTTGAAGATACCGTGCTTATGCCAATGGAGGGAAGCGGGGGATGTGTATTTATACCGGAAACTATTCTTGGAATCAGTGCGGCGGCGCAGGAGAAAGAAATGGCGGCTGATTTTCTTAAGATGTTTTTGGGGAAAGAAAACCAGAGTAGTCTGAGCGGATATGCGGTAAACAGAGCTGCATTTGACGAGATTCTAAAACAAAAGGGAGATGAGATAGGTGAAAACGAAGAGCCTCCTAAGGTAGGTATACTTTATGAGGATGGCAGAGAGCTGTCGCTTGAATTGTTACCGCCCACAGACGATGAGGCTGCGGCGGTGCACAGATGGATGGAGACAGCAGAGCTTGCATATATAGAAGATACGGTATTTGAAAAATGTGTTTTTGAGGAAGGAGCTGCATTTATTCTTGGAGAAAAGGAGCTTGAGGAAACGGTAGATGCCATTGAGAGACGAGTGGCAATATATTTTGCAGAGTAGATGAGTATATCATTTCATGCCTGTTTATATATGGTTTTATTCCATTTGACCTGATTTCATGTGTTTTATGCCGATATAGTTAGAAATGGATACAGGGGCGGCTTTGCGTGACAGAGAAGCCGTTATGGAAGATCATGACGAACGGAGGACTTAAGGCATGGGAATAAATGGGATTGGAACGATTGAGTATATGGGCGAGTCTTATCAGGAACGCCTGAATAAAATAACGGATAAAAATGCGGCGAATGCTTTTCAGGAGGCTTATGCCAGAAAAGCAGCGGGTTCCACGGATTATATTTCGACTATCAGTAAGACGTTTAATACCGGGAAACCGGGAGCAACAAACTTTGCAGATACATTTCCACTGTATGATGTGGTCACTCATGTGGGAAATACTGATGTTTCATCCGGTAACTGGCAGAGGAACGATTTTCCTTTCTGGAAATATTTTCAGAAGAATACCAGTGCGGACGCTCTCAATGACTGGAGGTCGACAGGCGCTAATCCGCCTCAGACCAGAGGCGATCTGCAGAGAAATTACAGCAGCATCGGTCCCGGGCGGATGGCGGTACTCATACCGGAGAGCCTGCAGGCAAAGATGGATGCCGATCCTGCCTATGCAAGGCAGATCATGGCGAAACTGCAGGAATGGAAAGAAGATTATGATCGATGGGATAATACGGTGGCGGCATCTTACGGCATGAATGTGGCGGAGCATCAGGCATGTAAAAGCTATGTGTTCGACCTGGACGAAGAGGGAAACGTGAAAAACTGCACCGTTTCCAGCAGCGGCGGGAAGCTTGTCGGGCCTACCAAGGAGGAGCAGGAGCAGTTTGAAGCGGAGCAGGCAGAGAAACGCAGGCGGCGGGTCAAATATGTACAGATTCTGGAGGAGAGCGCAGAGAAAAGGCGGACGCAGGCAGAGAAGAATTTGCTGCTTTATCAGAGTCAGCTTAGGAGAGGTATTTTCTTCTGACAACCTTAAGTCAGAGCGCAGTTGTTCCATATCAGATTACCGTTTCGACCCATGCTGGCACCTTGTCAATATACAGGAATAATTCTGCAGGAATTACCGTTGTGTCCGGAGCAACGGGGGTTTGAATCACACAGCCGTTCAACAGCAGGCCATGGGAGCCTGTTGTTCGGTCAGGCTTTAGGCGCATCAGGAAGAAAGAGGATGTTCCGTGATGTACTTCCGGACGGGAACTCAGGAACTGCTTGGAATAGAATGTCAGGCTTAGGTTCTTGCTGCATTCGTATTCTACGCCGATGTAGCACATTCCTTTCGGACAGTTTTGGTTCAGTGCAGAGTAATGGTGCTCTTTGAGTTCCTGTAACTGCTCAGGGGGAATACGCTTTGTAAATTCCGGGTTGGCAAGTTCTTTGGCTGTGTCTTCCCACACATCGATCAGGGAGACGTTGTTGATATGGCATACGACCTGCTCTCCGCATGCATCCGTAAAAGAGAAAGAACAGCTTTTTCCCACTCGCAGCGTAACGGGTTTCTCGACAATGTGTTGAACGGGGATCGGCGCATGCCGTATGGTGATTGGCGTTTGGGCAGGGCAGGGCGGGAGCTTGTCAAGGCCTGCCATAGTGAGTGTCACCAACTGCAGATTGTCCCAGTTTTCCTCCTTAAGCCAGTCGGGCGCTGTCCACCCGGCGCTCATCATGTCAAAAAAGAGTTGGAGCGTTCTGTAATCATCTTCGGAATGCCTCAAGGGTCCTGCGCTGCCGCTTTGCGGCTTCATCGTCTCGCCGCCAATGCAGAATTCGCTGCAGTGGAGGTATGTGTTGTCATCACGCTCATGCTCTTTCTGTATTCTGCGCTGGTTCCGGACACCTTTGAGATTGCGGTGGACCGGTTTGGTAAAAGGCTCTATGATATAAAGATTTGCCTCGTCGGACAGAGTCATGCCGAGGAGGTGATATTTCTTATCGTCTCGTTCAATTGTTCTTCCGATCACAAGGATCTCACGCCAGTTTTGATGAACGTCCTCTAATATGGATAGATTCATGTTTTTCTCCATTTCTGTGATTGTTTTGGTACAGGCAGCATCTTTATATACAGCTTACCACAGGCAGGAATATTTGCATATGGAATGTTGCCGGTAAGTTTCGTTTCGGCTATACTGATGATAGAGAGAAGATAGTTGAAACCGGTGGATCACAAAATCTGAAGAACTATTTATCTGTTATTGGCAATGTTTTGAGAGTGCCGGATGAAAAGTAAGCGGGGTTGAATATATTTATTATGGTTAAAATACATAGAATTGCAGGCGGAAATGTCAATTGTTACATTGTAACGGATAATGAAAAGGCTATATTAATTGACACTGGCAGAAAGAAGTATCGCAATAAGATTTTAGAAAAATGCAGGGAGTTTCATGTGGGTTTAATTGTGCTCACGCATGGTCATATGGATCATTGCCAGAACGCTGCTTATCTTGCTAATGCTTTGCATATTCCAATAGCTATGAATAAAAATGATATGAATCTGATACCGGATAATAGAAAACAAGCTCTATTCGCGAAGACATTCTTAGGGAAAATTGTATTATCTGTATCTTTAAGCAGCTTTGAGAAAGACAGCTTAGAAGTGTTTGAGCCAATAATTTATTTGGAAAATGACGATGATTTGAGTGAATATGGTATAGCCGCAAAAGTTGTAGAATTACCGGGACATACAAAAGGTTCTATTGGAATAGAGGCAGATGATAACCTGTTTGTTGGAGATGCGCTAATGAATATGTTCTATCCAACTGTATCTATGCTGTATGCAGATGAACAGGAAATGCTGTCAAGTGCTAAATATATAAGTAAATTAGGGGATAAAACAATTCATTTTGGGCATGGAAAGCCAAAAAGAAATCGGAAGTGGGTAAAGTAACATTTTGGCAAAGTAGAGGGTAATGAAGAAAATTCAGAAGGAGGGCATTGCTTATGAAGAAACTATTTGATTATGCGGACAGGTATATAGAAAGGTGCAGCTGGAAAGATATTGCGCTGCTGAAGTTTTGTCTTTTTTCTATTGGGATCATAATCGGAATGCGCATACCGGACAAGGGAAAAAAGCACACGGGAATCATTGCTGCAGTTGTCTTTACAGCCACATATATTCCCTTGATGGCCAAATTTGTTTCCGTCATTACGGAGCAGGACGCATAAGGAAAGTATTGTTTTTCCCCGTTAAAGCGGATATAATAGGTGGCACGCGGCATGGAGTGCGTGCATCTAATTCTCAGCTTTAACGGGGGTTACTTATGAAAACAGACAAACATCAGATTTCTAATCAGATTACGGAAGGCGTGATCTGGAAACAGCTTTTATTTTTCTTTTTTCCAATTTTGTTCGGTACTTTTTTCCAACAACTCTATAATACAACGGATGCGGTGATCGTCGGAAAATTTGTGGGCAAAGAGGCGCTGGCGGCGGTGGGAGGTCCGGCGGCTACGCTCATCAATCTGCTGATCGGTTTCTTCACCGGTCTTTCTTCCGGGGCGACGGTAATCATCTCTCAGTATTACGGCGCTAAGAAAGAAGAGGATGTGAAAGATACGGTACATACTGCTATTGCGCTCTCGATTGCAGGGGGCGCTGTTATTATGGTACTGGGCTTTCTCTTTTCGGGAGCGGCGCTGCGTGCCATGCATACGCCGGAGGAGATCCTGGAGCTTTCCGTAACATATATGCGGATCTATTTTATCGGCGTCATACCGTCTCTCATCTATAATATGGGATCGGGTATTCTGAGGGCAGTGGGAGATTCCAGGCGGCCCCTTTGGTTCCTGATCCTGTCCTGCATTGCCAATATCATACTGGATATTCTTTTTGTCACAGTGCTTGAGATGGGAGTAGTGGGTGTGGCGGTGGCTACCGCGCTGTCGCAGGTAATCAGTGCCTTTATGGTGGTGGCGGCGCTTCTGCGCACGGAGGATTCCTACAGGTTGTATCTTAAGCAGATACGGTTTTCACCCTATCTGCTGCATAAGATCATACGGATCGGGCTTCCGGCGGGCATTCAGTCCACCATGTACTCGGCGTCCAATCTGATCATTCAGTCCAGCATCAACGGCTTCGGGACAGATACGATCGCAGCGTGGACAGCTTATGGCAAGGTTGACGGTATATTCTGGATGATCATGGGAGCATATGGCGTGTCCATCACTACATTTGCCGGACAGAATTTTGGCGCGGGCAAATATGACCGGATTAAGAAGAGCGTGCGGATCTGTATGGGAATGGCGGCGTTTACAAGCCTGTTGCTGAGCGTGATCGTGCTTGGGGGAGGCAGAGTCTTCTTCAGCCTGTTCACGAATGATCCGGGTGTAGTGGAGATCGGGCTTGGAATGCTGCGTGTGATCTCGCCGAGTTATGTGACATATATCTGCATTGAGATTCTGGGCGGCACTACAAGGGGATGCGGAGATGCTGTCTTCCCGATGCTGATGACTTGTGTGGGAATCTGTGTGCTGCGTGTGATCTGGATTCTGGTGGTGGTTCCCCTGCGGCCGGAGATGTCCACGGTGGCGTTTAGCTATCCGCTGACATGGTCGGTGACATCACTCCTGTTCATCATCTATTATCTGAAAGGAAACTGGATTAAGCGATGCCGCAATATAACAGGGTAAATGGCGGGGGAAACATGGGAAGAACGTTGACGCAGGTCAGCAGAATCAGTTATAGTTACAGTATCAGAGGAAAACATGCGCAAAAACAGCGCAGAAATGGGGTAAACTATGCAGAATCGATCGATTGAACCATATTTAAATTGCAGCTTTGCATGCGACTGCGGGCGGACACATAAATCTTTGTTTGCTCATTATATTTTTGAAAAAGGCGCCATTGCAAAACTGCCTGCGCTTTTGGGAGAGCTGGGATATACAAGGCCCTATCTGATTTCTGATACGCATACCCATGAGATCGCGGGAGTCAGGGTGGAGGAAGAGCTTCGTAAAGCGGGGATTAGTTTTACTTCCCATGTCTTACAAAGCCCGGCAAACAGTGATCTGGCGGCAGACGAACATGCCCTTGGAAGTGTGGCGATGGCGAATGATAAGAATGCGGACATCATCATCTCTGTCGGAACCGGCACAATCAATGATCTTGGTCGCTATTTCAGTTATATTACAGGCAGGCCGTTTATGCTTGTGGCGACGGCGCCATCCATGGACGGGCTTGTGAGCGGTGTTGCGCCGCTGATCTTCCACAATATGAAGATCACATTCACAGCACAGGAACCGCTGGCGCTGATCTGTGATCCGGAGATTATGGCGGCGGCGCCGGTCAGAATGTTAGCGGCGGGAGCGGCGGATATTCTCGGGAAATACAACTGCCTGCTTGACTGGAAACTTTCTCATATTGTAAACGACGAATACTACTGCAACACCATTGCGGATATTATGCGGACGGCGGTGGATCAGACCATGGAGAGCACGAAAGGGCTTGCAGCTCATGATGCCAGAGCCGTTTCAGTGCTTACCGAAGCGCTCGTTCTTTCCGGCATTGCCATGGACTTTTCAGAAAACTCACGTCCGGCATCCGGCGCGGAACATCATCAGTCCCACTATTGGGAAATGCAGTTTCTATTTGACGGTACGCCGGCAGTACTCCATGGCACCAAAGTCGGTATCGGCACGGTTCTGATGCTGGAGCTGTATAATACGCTTGCCAGGATGGAGAAACCGGATTTTGCCGCGATTCGTCAGTCGATCGCAGACCGTCCATCCATGGAGGATTGGGAGAAAGAAATGCACCGTTGTTACCGCAGCGGCGCAGAGGGAATCATTGCATTGGAGAACAAATCCGGGAAAAACGATCCGGAAGGTCTGCTTCAACGTCTCGCAGTGATCGAGGCACGCTGGGATGAGATTCAGGAACTGGCGGGAACAGCGCCGGGGGCAGATGAGATCTATCATGTGCTGGAAGAGATGGGAGCCGCAAAAATACCTGCAGATGTGGGAATCCCCAAACAATATGTCTATGACAGCATACGATATGGCAAAGAGCTGCGGGATCGTTATACCATACTGCAATTTATGTGGGATATCGGGAAACTGAACGAAGAGGCGGAGCGCCTTGTAGGAAAATACTGCGAATAGAGAAACTGCGGACATATGCGAATCTTCGTACAACGGATCTGGGGAGGTTATCGTGGGGGATATCTGTAAAATGAAAGAGAACAAGTATGTCATAGGCTTAGATTATGGTACGCTGTCAGCCAGGGCAGTGATGGTCTGTGTAGCCAGCGGCGAGGTCATAGCGGAGAGTGTATATGATTATCCCCATGGGATTTTGCATACGCTGCCGGCAGAGTATGCGCTTCAGGAAATTGACGATTATGTGGAGGCTATGTATCATACGATCCACGAAGTGGTGGAGCGGTCCGGATGCCAGGCGCGGGAGGTGATCGGCATCGGTATTGACGCGACATCTTCCACGTTTATGCCGATGGCGGGAGATGTTGAACCACTCTGTAAGAGAAAAGAATTCCTGACGAATCCTCATGCAATGTTAAAACTCTGGAAACACCATGGCGCCCAGGAAGAGGCGGACCGTATCACGGTTCTGGCGAATGAGCGCAAAGAGAAATTCCTGACGCGGTGTGGCGGCAGAGTAAACGCGGAGTGGATGCTTCCAAAGCTTATGGAGATTGCGGGGAAAGCGCCAGAGGTATATGAACAAACGGATAATTTTATGGAAGTGAGCGACTATCTTGTCTATCTGCTTACGGGGGAAGTGACGCGCTGCATGTGTCATGCAGGTTATAAACTTCTTTGGAATGAAGAAGATGGTTACCCGTCAGAGGATTTTCTTTGGGCCCTTCATCCGAGCCTTGTGTCCTTGAAAGATAAGCTGAAAGGAAGAGAGGTAAGGGTCGGAGAGTGTGCAGGAAATCTGACGCAGGAAGCGGCAGAGAGATTAGGGCTGCAAGCGGGAACGGCAGTGGCGGCCTCTCTGATCGATGCGCATGTGGCAGTGCCCTCCGTAGGAATTGACGGCCCTGACCAGGCGTTAATGATTCTTGGCACATCCTGCTGTATGCTGCTTTGTTCGGATAAGCTGTCCTATGTAAGAGGAATTTCCGGCTGTGTCAGGGATGCGGTGCTCCCGGGATTATATGCTTATGAGGCGGGACAGAGCGCTGTGGGAGATTTGTTTGAATGGTTTGTGTTAAACTGTGTTCCGGGAAGTTACGAGAAGGAAGCGGCTAAAAGGGGGATATCCGTGCATACGCTGCTTAGTGAGAAAGCGTCCCGTCTTGCGCCCGGGGACAGCGGCCTGATCGCATTGGATTGGTGGAACGGCAATCGTTCCTGTCTTGCGGATGCGAATCTATCCGGCATGATACTGGGGATGACGCTGCGGACGAAACCGGAGGAGATATACCGTGCGCTTTTGGAGTCCACAGCCTTTGGAATGCGGGCTATTTTCGAGGAATTTGACAGGGGCGGCATCAGGGCAGACAAGCTTTATGCCTGCGGCGGCATTGTGGGCAAGAATCCGTTTATGATGCAGCTATATGCTGATATTCTGGGACAGACGATCTATACGAGCTCTACGGATCAGGGTTCCGCTTTTGGCGCAGCGGTCTATGCGGCGGTGGCAGCCGGCACACCGGCAGGAGGCTACAGCTCGGTGAATGAAGCTGCAAGGAATATGGGCAAAAGCGGCGGACGTAAATATGAGCCCATTTCCCGGAATACGGAAGTATATCACCGGCTGTATGGAGAGTATAAGACGCTGCATGACTACTTTGGAACAGGCGGCAATGAGGTAATGCACAGACTGCGCTGAAGATGGAATATGACTGCAGACAAGGAGAACATTTATGAGGAAAAGGGAAAACCTGTCCCAGATAAAGCTGTCGGACTCCCAGAGGGAAAAGCTAATGGATGAGATAAAGGCATTTTATCTTGATGAGCGGGATGAAGAGATCGGTATCATTGCGCAGATGCAGATCCTGGAATTCTTTGAACAGAAACTGGCGCCGATCATATATAACAGGGCGTTGGATGACGCAAAGCAGTGGTTTGGCCGGATGATAGATAATCTGGAATCAGATTATTATACGTTGTATAAAAATGAGGAATGAAAGATAAACCTCGCTTTCAAAATGTGAAAGTCGCTTACAAAACGGGAACCTCGGTTTGCAATCGACCGGCACTGTGAGATCACAGATCTGTTTATGACATTTTCTACCGTTCTTATGACATCTGTATTGGCAGGCTAAATATTATGTGCTAGAATGAATAAAATATGTAAAAGGGGCAGCTGATATGTATATTAATGATCTTGGCATAGGCAGGGCCGTTTCCTCAGATGATCACAACAACGGCCTGAGGACGTCGAAACTTGCAGGGAAACAGAATACGCAAAATTATGCCACCGTGATGAAGAAAGCAGTGGAGAGCAAGAGGACATCTCTGTATCCAACCTTTTCTTCGGTGGGCGATCTGATCATTCAGGAAGCTTTCAAAAAGATGGAAACTGACCCGGAATGGGAAACCTCGGTTATGGACAAAGTGAAAGATTACTATGCCGGGGATCTGACAGAGAACAGCGTGCAGAAAAGTTATCAGAACCTGATGGGACAAAACAGCCTGCAGAATATGCTGACCCAGAGTCTGCTTGGCGGGACAGGCAGTTTGGGCTTTGGGATGACAGGATATTCGCCGTACGCCTTTGGAAATGCGGCGGCATCGGCATACGGGAGTGTGGTAAACAATGGGCTGAGCAGCAGTCTGTTCGGGGATTGGATGTTGTAGGTATATCATATCAGTATATAACGACAGGGACAGGGTATATGGATCGGATATTCATATACTCTTTTTTTGTGTTTTGGAAGCAGGAAGTAGGCGGGACGGCAGACCATGATGTCGCAAATATACAGGACATTGTGAGAATGTATGTTATAATAGTACAGGAAGATATCACGGCGTGGACAGACATGTGGACTGAGAAGCCGCATAAACCATACGGCGGTGCTGTGATGAGATGTTATATTTGATGGAAAGAGGTGGCAGAATGGCAGACAATAAGGAACTTGCAGCTTATATTATGGAACAGCTGGCGGGTTTAGGAGATGTTCGCAATATTCCCATGATGGGCGGATATGTGTTCTATTACAGGGAGAAGATTTTCGGTGGAATCTATGGGAGCGGTTTTATGGTAAAGGTTACGCAGACAAGCCGGCAGTTTATGCCCGACAGTGATCCGGAACCACCCTATGAGGGAGCGAAGCCGATGCTTCCGGTGACGATATTGGAGGATCGGGAGGCGCTGCAGAAAATGGTGGAGGGCATGTATGATGAGCTGCCGAAACCAAAGCCCAGGAAACCAAAACAAAAGAAAGCAAAGTAGCATATATGGAGTAAAATGTCTGCCAAACCGGTTAATAATCGGGCGGCAGGCGTTTTTTGTTTGACATATGGAAGAATTGCTACCATAATTAATATAGGAGTACAGGCGTATGTCTGGCTTCACAGTTCGTGATCAAACCGGTTCATTTCTGATCAGGTCAGAAATGACTGAATGAAATACAGTATTTTCAGAGAAAGCTACCGTTAAGCAGCAAGGGAGGAAAGGCAGGGATACAGAAATGAAACTGCGTATAAAGAATATATGTGTGCTCGCAGCGGTTATATGTATGGCATCAGGCTGCAGCAGTATGACGTCACCGCCCGATGAGGCTGTGATCGTGCCGGAGGAAACGGCGGGTGATGAGGATTCGGCGCCGACACTTGAACCGGCGACGGCGACCAGACATCATGATTATCAGATTACAGGGATTCAGGCTGCGCTTGTTACCGATATCAGTTCCGTTATGGATCATGGTTTTAATCAGGCGGCATTAAAAGGGATTCAGACTTATGCCGATGCGGCTTGCGTGTCTTACTCCTGTTATAATACATATACTGATACGGCGGAAGCATACAGGAGCACGATTTTGACAGCAATAGAAAATGATGCGGAGCTGATCATCTGCGTGGGCGCTCATTTTGAGCAGGCGGTAGGAAGTCTCCAGAACGAATACAAAGATGTATCGTTTCTGTTGTTAGACGGCGTTCCAAGAGATGCTCAGGGCAACGAAACGGACATAGCGCCCAACGTACACTGTATTACCTATAGGGAGGAAGAGGCCGGATATCTCGCCGGGTATATGGCAGTCATGGAGGGATACAGCAGGTTTGGTTTTATCGGGGGTGAAGAGGTTCCCGGTGTTATGCAGTACGGTTATGGTTATGTGCAGGGAATAGATGATGCCGCTGCGATCAGGGAAGTCAGCGATGATATTCAGGTTGATTATTGGTATGCGGGAACATTCTCGCCGGATCAGCAGATTGAGGAGGTTGCTGCAGAGTGGTATGAAGCAGGTACGGAGATTATTTTTGCCTGCGGCGGCGCGCTGTATGAGTCGGTTCTGTCTTCAGCACAATCCTGTGACGGTATGTTGATCGGTGCAGATGTAGACCAAAGTAATATTTCCGAGCTCTTTTTGACCTCGGCGGTCAAGGGTATAGATTCTTCCATCATTGTTGCATTAGATAATTTCTTTGCAAGCGGCAGGAAGTGGCCGGAGGATATGGCCGGTAAATCTGTTTCTTACGGCGCCAATGAAAAGTGCATCAGCCTTCCGGTACAGGACAGTGCATGGCGGTTTCAGAATGTGACGGCGGAAGAATATCTGGAAGTATTAGCCCGGTTGAAGATGGGAGAGATTGACATTTCCATCGATTCGGATACTCGGCCGGAGACAACCGTTACGGTTATCTATCATGATCAGCAGGAGGAAAAAGACTCTTGAGCACCGCAAGCATAAAAACAATCTATCACTATTATAGTATATTGGTCATTCCGCTGATCTTAGGCATTGTTTGGGGACTATCCGGTTGTGGTCAGGCAGAACCGGTCGTATCAGAGGCGCCGGTACAGGAGAAAAGGGAAATTTCGGAGGAGGAGCTGAAAGAGGGCACAGTTGTTCTGAATGCGGGGCAGCTTGCTTCTTATGGCAGTATTCTTGAATGTTCTTTACTGGAAGACAGGGAAACAGTCAGCTTGAAACTGAGTATGCCGGGGATACCAAAGAGCGACGATGCACTGCTTTATCTCTTTGATTTTGAGATGTATGAGGAGTGTGTATTTACCGATCACTTTGACAGAGAGCCCGTCACAACGGTAAAGAAAGCGATGGACAGCGAATTTCAGTGGGGATATGAGAACGGGCAGCTTTTTCGACAGTTTGTTCCTGCGCTGCTTATAGAGGGGAAGTATGTGCCTCTCAGTGCTGGCAGTTACATTACGAACCCTGAAATGTTAGCCGACGCAACGATCAGTGTGGAGGAACCGGAGTCGAAGAAAGGGCTTTTGTTGGACCCGCAGATGTTAGGTACTCCCATGCTGACGGATTTAGGAGTAAAATATGCGATTTATAATATTCCTCTGTCCCATATTCTCGGGGAGACTGCGAATGAGGCAATGCCGACGATCACATACGAATATAAGGGGAAGACATACAAGTTTAATGGCGCCAGTATTAACGGATATGACAATTTATTTGCTTATCTGACAGAGAGCGGCATGAATGCCACGGCGATCATATTAAACGATTGGAACGATGCCTGTCCGGAACTGATTCATCCGCTTTCGCGCAATCGTGAATCAGGAGCTTATTACTATGCATTTAATACCTCAGATGAAGAGGGATGCCAGTACTTGGAGGCGATTGCCAGTTTCCTGTCTGAACGGTATTCCGGGAAAGAGCATGGGCTTGTATCCAACTGGGTTATTGCCAACGAGATCAACCAGTATAGAATCTGGAATTATATGGATACGGACGATATCGAATTGTACTGTGCTGAATTTGAGAAAGCGATGCGCATCTTCTATAATGCGGCGAAGAGCAACTATGCCGATGCAAATGTGTATTTTAGCATAGACCATGATTGGAATAATAATAAGGGGAAGAACGAGAAGCATTTCAATGCAAGGGACGTACTGGAGATGATCAACGATCTCGCACGGCAGAAAGGTAATTATGACTGGGGACTGGCGATCCATCCATACCCGAATCCCCTCACGAAAGTCAACTACTGGACGGATACCTATGATAAAACGCCGGATGCACCGATTTTGACAATGATGAATCTGAGCACGGTGACGGATGTTCTGACCCAGGCGGAATACCGTGACAGAGGAGGTGATGTCCGCAGCATCACCGTTACGGAGTTGGGCTTTACATCTGCTTCCGGAGAGAAACTGCAGGCCGCGGCTTTTGCTTACTGCTATTACATAATCGAGGCGAACCCTTATGTGGACGCGTTTATCATGAACCGACAGACTGATGCAATGGAAGAGGTCAAACAGGGACTGGCCTTTGGCATATACAGTCTGGATCAGACGCCGAAATACATTTTTGACACCTTCAAATATATCGATACAGACGAGGCTGCTGAACATACGGAATTTATGCTGAATATCCTTGGAGCCGGCAGTCTGGAGGAAGCCCTTTCCTGGGCACAGTAGAGTAAACGGAACGGATGGATAGGTAGATTATCTATATAGGGTATTGACATATATAGATGGTCTACCTATAATTATATCATGATATATAGATAATCTATACAATATGGAAGCTGGTTTGTATGGAGAGCGGAGAGATGAAAGCGGTCTATTTCCAGATACAATATGTTGAATGAAAGGAGAAGATATGGCAATCGATAAATCACTGATCTCAGGAAGCACATCAATGCTTCTGCTCCGGCTGTTGGAGGAGAAAGATATGTACGGCTATGAGATGATCGAGACATTGGAGAAGAAATCAAACAATGTATTCACCTTGAAAGCAGGGACCTTATATCCGCTGCTCCATTCGTTGGAGGATAAGAATTATCTGACCTCTTACGAGAGCGAGGCAGGGGGGAAAATGCGCCGATATTACAGCATTACGAAAGAGGGCAGAAAATACCTGCAGTCAAGAAAAGAAGAATGGAAAGAATACCAGAACGCAGTGTTGAGCGTACTGTGGGCAGGTATCGTCTGAGCAGATTTGCCGGTTTGGGATATTCGGCGTTAAATTGAGTGAAAGGCAGGGGAAACAGCGATGGAAGAATTTATTATGAAGATCACGGAACAGATGCGCTGTGTCAGGGCAAGGGAGCATGTGGCCAAAGAGCTTAAGGATCATATTATGGATCAGGCGGCAGCCTATGAAGAACATGGAAGATCCCATGAGGAAGCCTTGCAGGAGGCAGTGCGGGAGATGGGCGATCCTGTGGAAGTGGGTATGGAGCTTGACAGGATCCACAGGCCGCAGACTGATTACAAGATGATCGGGATGGCATTTCTGTTCAGCCTGGGCGGGTTGTTTCTTTTATATACGACAGGGGGAATGTCGGCGGTTCCGGGCGACTTTGCGAGGCAGTGCTTCTATCTGCTTTTATCATTCGTGGTGATGGCAGGAATGTATTTTCTCGACTATACTTTTATTGGCAGGTACGCGCATGTAATCTATATTGTGCTTACGGTTTTGCTCATTGTAAGAGTAGTGCTGCTGCCCATGCCGGAGGGATATTATGGATTTCCGGATATGCGGTTGTTTGTTTATCTCTATCTGCCTGTCTATGGGGGGATTCTGTACCAGATGCGTGGAAAAGGATATGCCGCCGTGGGATGGGCTATAATCTTGCTTATGATCACTGCGGCGCTTTCAGAGAAGCTCCCGTCGTCGATGCATGCGGGACTTGTAGTGTATGGTGTCTGCATGATCCTGCTTCTTTGCGCCATAAGGAGAGAGTGGTTTGCGGTGAACAGAAAAGTGGCAGCAGCGGCAGTGACCGGAGTATTGGTGTTAATTCCGGCAGCGCTCTTTGTGGTAATGGTCTGCGGAGACGGTGAAGATTCGTTTCGTATGATGCGGATCAGGGCTTTCTTGAATCCGGAAGAATACGCTTCCGGTGCAGGTTATCTTTATGCATGGATCAGACAGCAGGCGGCATCGGTAAGGCTGGTGGGTCCATCCGGCGGTATTGCTTTTACAGACTGGTTGGGCGAACCCTATACTTATCGGTCAGAACCATTTATCCTGCTGCAGATTGTATGCCGCTATGGGCTTCTGGCAGGCGCCGCGTTGCTGCTTGCTTTTGGAATATTTATAGTCCATGCATTCCTGGTGGTGAAAAGGCAGAAGAACCAACTCGGATATATTTTGTCCATGGCTTGTTTTCTGGTGTTTCTGGCAAATTGTACGGCGGGAATTTTAGCCAATACGGGATATTATCCTTTGACAGGTATGCAGTTTCCATTCGTGTCTTACGGCATTGGCGCGGCGGTGACGTATGCCGTTTTGCTCGGACTGCTATTAAGCATCTACCGTAATGAGAAGATCGTTGCGGAGGGCGTTGCGGTGCTGCGGCCAAGGTGGAGGCTGAGCATCAGGTTGGAGAAGAAATGAGTTAAATAGTGTTTTATGTTAGATATATTACCGTTCCTTTGCGCTTCACAGGGCAGGGAGCGGTTTTCTTTGCGCATGCGGCACAGATGGGGATTTCTCCTATAATTTTCGGGTCATGAGATAAAACTTAAGAATTCATGAAGTATGTTTTCAACTGTATTTTTGCGTGATAAAATGGCAAAGGACAATAAATAGATTGCAGGATAAATCTTGAAAGGATTGATGATAGAAATGATCATAGCAGATAATCTGGTAAAGACATTTATCAGGAATGAGAAGAAGAATAAGAAGACCGAGATCAACGCTGTAGACGGTATATCATTATCGGCGGCAGAGGGTGAGATCGTTGGAATATTGGGGCCGAACGGCGCAGGCAAGACTACTCTGCTGCGCATGTTGTCCAAGCTGATGAAACCTACAAGCGGTACAGTCAGCATACGGATTGGCGAGCAGGAGATCACGGATGCGCTTTCGATCAAAGAGCATATAGGCTATCTGTCCAACAATACGAAGCTTTATGGCAGGCTTTCTGCCAGAGAGCTTTTGGAGATGCTTGGGACGCTGTACGGAATGACGCAGGAAGATATCGTCCGGCAGATTGCGAAGATCAGCGAGGTTCTTTCGATGGACTCCTTTTTGGATAATCGTATAGAGAAGCTTTCTACCGGGCAGACGCAGCGCGCATCCATTGCCAGATGCCTGATCCATGACCCGGAAGTCTATATTTTTGATGAACCGACGCTTGGGCTGGATATCATCAGCAGCGCTGCGATCATTGATTTCATGAAAGGCGAGCGGGAGCGTGGGAAGACGGTTCTCTATTCTACGCATTATATGGAAGAGGCGGAATATTTGTGCGACAGGATCATTATGATCCATCAGGGCAGGGTGATCAGCGAGGGTACGCCAAAAGATCTGAAAATGCGCAGCGGCGCAGGCAGCCTGCGGGATGTGTTTGCTGAACTGATCGGGAAAGTGGAGGTGTGTGATGAATTCTGAAATAAAAGGGATGAATGCCAGAATTATAAAGACGCTGATCAGAAAAGAAATGTTGGATGTTCTGCGTGACAAAAAAACGGTGTTGATGATGCTTGTGGTGCCTCTCGTCTTATATCCCCTGATCTATATTGGTGCAATGCAGATTATTTTGTTTGCCTCTTCGAGTATGAAAGAAGAGAATTACAGATTTGTGGTTGAGGCAGAGGATAGCGATGCCTTTTTACGGCATCTGATGAAAGCAGGGCAGGAAGAAGAGAGCACGGAGGAAGACTCCTGGAAGATGACGTTCGTAGATGCAGACAGTATTTCGGACTATGAGACGGCGCTCAATGAGGAGGAGATTGACGCTTATATTTCGGGGCAAAAGCAAAATGACGGCATGCATTACGATATATACTATCTTTCTTCTGTGACCAATTCTTCCTACGCCGCTAATTTGGCGATGGATGCTTTTGACAGCCTGAAAGAGGAGCTGACAAGAGAGAAGCTTCTTGAGGCAGGAATGGATGTACATGCTATTTTGGAGCCGATCGCTTATGAGAAGCAGGATACGGCTACAAGCGAACAGTCTTTGGGCAGTATTATGGGATCCATACTCCCTTTTATGCTGGTGATCAGTCTGCTCATGGGAACGATGTATCCGGCGATCGATACGACTGCGGGAGAGCGGGAGCGGGGAACCCTTGAGACGCTTTTGACAATCCCGGTGACGAACAGGCAGATGATCGTGTCGAAGTTTATCACGGTGGCAGTGATCGGCATGGTTTCCGCGCTGTTAAATATTCTATCCATGGGTGGTATTGCCTTGTACATGTATCGGCTAGCTGAGTTGGAAATGGAGACGGACATGGTTTCCTTTGATCTGGTGAAATTTCTTCCGGCTTTTTTGGTGTGTACCCTTGCCATATTTGCGTTTTCTCTGTTTATCAGTGCGATTACCATGTGCGTGACCTCTTTTGCCAAGAGTTATAAAGAGGCCAATAATTATATTACACCGCTGATGTTAGTCGTGATGTTTATCGGATATATCGGTTTTATACCCAATCTGGAACTGACGCATAGCATGGCGATGATGCCGGTAGCCAATATCTGTATGCTCATTAAGAATATGCTGTCTTTTAAGGTGGATTACGGAGCGATCGCGTTGGTGCTGTTCAGCAATATAGCCTATGCGGTTCTTGCGATTCTTTTCCTGAGTAAGATTTATGACAGTGAATCCATCCTGTTTGCCGATGGCAGAGGCGGGCTGCAGCTTTTTGAGAAGCGGAGCAATCTAAAGAGAGGCGGCGTGCCTACAGCCTCAGACACTTGGTTTGCGGTGGCGCTTACAACTCTTTTGGTGCTCTATGGCGGCAGTATGCTGCAGGTGAAGTTTGGGCTGGCAGGTGTTTTGGGAACGCAGCTGATCATGCTTTTGGTACCCCTGGCTGTTGTAATTTACACGAAGAGAGATATCAGGCAGACCTATGGTTTCACCAGGACAGAAAATGGGGCGGCTGGCTATCTGGGCAGCGCGCTGACAGCCTTTGGCATGTTTTGCATTAATATCGTGTTGGCGACGGGACTCATACAATTGTTTCCTCAGAGCGCCGGGAATGTGGATGATACTTTTTCGAGGATCATGGGGGACAGTGCGCTTGCGGCAGTGTTTGTGATCGCAATTGCGCCTGCAGTCTGTGAGGAAATGCTGTTCCGCGGCATGATATTCCATTCCCTGCAGACGAAATACCGGATGCGGCAGGCAGTTTTGGTTACGGCGGTATTGTTTGGGATTTATCACATGAGTCTGGTAAAATTCATTCCTACCGGTTTGTTGGGACTTGTGCTGTGCCTTATAGTCTGGCGCACGGGAAGTATCTATCCGGCGATGCTGATGCATTTTTTGAACAATCTGATCAGTGTGGTGATGAGCTATTATCCGGAACAGGTGGGGAAAGTTCTGCCGGTTCTGTGTAAGAATTCACTTTCTTTTGCGGATGTGGCCGGGCTGTGCGCTGCAGGAGCAGTTTTCCTGCTGGCCGGCGGTGTGATGCTGAGAAAGGCAGGAAGACGATGAACACACGGATTTATGAATACGAGTCGCAGATCTATGAAGCGGAACAAAAAGGCGGCGCTTATGTGGTCTTTCCCTATGATGTCAGAGCTGAGTTTGGTAAAGGCAGAGCCAAAGTACATGTCACTTTTGACGGGGAATCATATGACGGAAGCGTTGTCAATATGGGTGTGAAAAATGCGAATGGCGGTATCTGCTATATTATAGGCATTCGTAAGGATATCCGGACAAAGATTGGGAAACAGCCGGGGGACAGCGTGCGGGTCACGGTACAGGAGCGGGCATAAGAATATTATTGGTGGAAGATCTTTGTGTGGGGTGAGAAGTAATCGATTGACAGAATCCTATGTGATTTGCTGTCCAATGCCATACGATACGGCAAGGACGGGAAGTATATAGGATTCATTTTATGTAAACCTAAATGGACAATGCGCGGGATTTACCGTAAGTATAATTTCCCTATTGTAGCTAATTCCCTATACTGATAAAATAGAATTTACAGGAAGCAGTAACAGATACTGGACGGGGTTGGTTATACGTAATGAACAGGGGGTAACAATGGCAAAATATATTATGGCGCTGGATGCAGGCACTACCAGCAACAGGTGCATATTATTTAATGAAAAGGGAGAAATGTGCAGTGTGGCACAGCGGGAGTTCACCCAGTATTTCCCAAAACCGGGATGGGTGGAACATGATGCGGATGAGATCTGGGCAAGTCAGCTTGGCGTGGCGGTGGAGGCAATGAACATGATCGGAGCTGCGGCAGAAGAGATCGCGGCGATCGGAATCACTAACCAGAGAGAGACGGTGGTCATATGGGATAAACACACGGGAGAGCCGGTTTATCATGCCATTGTCTGGCAGTGCAGGAGGACGTCACAGGACTGCGACGCCCTGAAAGAAAAAGGGCTTACCGAGAAGTTCAAACGAAAGACCGGTTTGGTGATAGACGCTTATTTCTCGGCAACCAAGGTAAAATGGATATTAGACCATGTGGAGGGAGCCAGAGAGCGGGCCAAAAGAGGTGACCTGCTATTTGGCACGGTGGAGACGTGGCTGATCTGGAAATTGACCAAAGGCGCCGTGCACGTGACGGACTATTCCAATGCGTCCCGCACCATGCTTTTTAATATCAATACGCTGGAGTGGGATGAGGAGATACTGGCCGAGCTGGGAATTCCGAAATGCATGCTGCCCCAGGTGAAGCCCTCAAGCTGTATATACGGTGAAGCTGATCCGGCTTTTCTTGGCGGCGCGATCCCCATTGCGGGTGCGGCGGGTGACCAACAGGCGGCGTTATTCGGGCAGACCTGTTTTACGGCGGGGGAAGCCAAGAACACATATGGTACGGGATGTTTCCTGCTTATGAATACGGGGGAGCAGCCGGTATTCTCCGACCATGGACTGGTAACGACTATCGCATGGGGATTGGATGGCAAGGTCAATTATGCATTGGAGGGGTCTATTTTCGTAGCGGGTGCGGCGGTACAGTGGCTGCGGGACGAGATGAGATTGATCGATTCCGCAGCGGATTCAGAGTACATGGCCAAAAAGGTAAAAGATACGAACGGATGCTACGTTGTCCCTGCATTTACGGGACTTGGCGCGCCTTACTGGGATCAGTATGCGAGAGGAACGATCGTGGGGATCACAAGGGGCGTGAATAAATATCATATTATACGCGCTACACTGGATTCCATCGCTTATCAGGTCAACGATGTGCTGGCGGCGATGGAGGCGGATTCCCATATCAAGATCACATCGCTGAAAGTGGACGGCGGCGCCAGCGCTAACAATTTCCTCATGCAGACCCAGGCAGATATTGTTGACGTGCCAGTGACCAGGCCAAGGTGTGTGGAGACGACCGCCATGGGCGCGGCATATCTGGCAGGGCTTGCGGTGGGATATTGGGCAGGCAAAGACGATGTGAAGAAGAACTGGGCCAGCGACGAGACATTTGAACCGGCGATGGCGCAGACTGATCGGGAAGAACGGATCCGGGGATGGAAGAAAGCCGTCAAGTATGCCTATGGCTGGGCGCAGGAGGAATAGCAGAAGAAGATGGAAACAGGGATGGAAGGAGATTCTGTCAGCATGTATGACGTGATCATCATTGGGGCGGGGGTGTGCGGTGCATCGATTGCACGGGAACTGTCCCGCTGCCATGCGAAGATATGTGTTTTGGAAAAAGAGGAGGATGTGTGCTGCGGCACCTCTAAGGCAAACAGTGCGATCGTGCACGCAGGGTATGATGCCGTGACGGGATCGCTGAAAGCGAAGTTAAATGTACGCGGCAATGAGAAGATGGGGGAATTAGCAGAAGAACTGGATTTTCCATTCAGGAGAAACGGTTCTCTTGTGCTGTGTCTGAATAAAGAGGATATGCCGTCCCTGCAGGAGTTATATGAACGGGGCATCGCTAACGGTGTCAGGGAGCTGCGTATTCTGGACAGGGAAGAAGTGCTGCGGATGGAGCCGCATATTACAAAGGATGTATATGCCGCTCTGTATGCGCCTACAGGAGGGATCGTCTGTCCCTTTGGACTGAATATCGCGTTGGCAGAAAATGCCTGTGTCAATGGCGTGGAATTTCGGTTTAATACCGAAGTAACCATGATCCGCCGGGTGGAAGAAGGGTATGAGCTTACTACATCCGGGGGGATCTACCGGGCGCGTTATGTGGTAAATGCGGCGGGCGTCTATGCAGACCGGATTCACAATATGGTCAGCGCCCATAAGCTTTCGATCACACCCAGACGTGGTGATTACTGCCTGCTTGACAAAGAGGCGGGGACACATGTGGATAAAACAGTCTTTGCCCTGCCGGGAAAGCTTGGCAAAGGAATCTTAGTTACGCCCACGGTGCATGGTAATCTGTTAGTAGGTCCCACTGCCGTTGATGTGGAAGACAGAGAGGGAACTAACACTACAGAAGATGGGCTGGCGCAGGTATTTGCCAAGGCGGGCATGAGTGTGCGCGACATTCCGACAAGACAGGTCATCACATCTTTTGCCGGCCTGCGGGCTCACGAGGCAGGGGATGATTTTGTCATTGGGGAGGTGCAGGACGCACCGGGATTTATAGACTGTGCAGGTATCGAGTCGCCGGGTATCGCAAGCTGTCCGGCCATCGGGGAAATGGCAGCACAGATACTTAAGGACAAGATGAAATTGAAAGACAAAGTTGATTTCATTTCCACGAGAAAAGGGATTCCGGATCTGAATGCTATGGATCAGGAAGAGCGCAATGCTCTGATTCGGGAAAATCCTGCTTACGGCAACATCCTGTGCCGATGTGAGATGGTTTCCGAGGGGGAGATCGTGGATGCGATCAGGCGGCCTCTCGGTGCGAAATCCCTTGACGGTATTAAGCGCAGGACGCGGGCTGGCATGGGACGTTGTCAGTCAGGCTTCTGTTCTCCGCGGGTGATGGAGATTCTGGCAAGAGAGTGGAACGTGAGCATGGAGGACATCACAAAGTCCGGCGGAAAGTCAAAATTGATCGTCGGTACGAACAAGGATATGTTGTGACAGGCAGCAGGAGTGAAACAAAGACGGATTGTGGAGATTAGTATGGTCAATTATGATATTGTAATCATCGGCGGGGGTCCTGCGGGACTTGCGGCGGCTGTCGCCGCAAAAGAAAGCGGTGTGGACAGCATTTTGGTGATAGAACGGGATAAGGAGCTTGGCGGTATTTTGAACCAGTGTATCCATAACGGGTTCGGGCTCCATACGTTTCAGGAGGAATTGACGGGACCGGAATATGCCGGACGCTTTATCGATCAGGTAAAACAACTAAAAATTGAGTATAAACTTAATACAATGGTGATGGAGATCAGCCCTGATAAAATTGTGACGGCAATGAACAGGGAAGAGGGGATGTATGACATCCAGGCAAAAGCTGTAATTCTGGCGATGGGATGCCGGGAGAGAGCCAGAGGGGCGCTTAACATACCGGGATACAGGCCGGCGGGCATCTACTCTGCAGGCACGGCACAGCGGCTGGTCAATATGGAGGGGTATATGCCCGGCAGAGAAGTCGTTATCCTGGGATCCGGAGATATCGGTCTGATCATGGCAAGAAGAATGACGCTGGAGGGAGCCAAGGTAAAAGTAGTGGCGGAGCTGATGCCCTATTCAGGAGGGCTAAAGAGAAATATCGTCCAGTGTCTGGACGACTATGACATCCCTTTAAAGCTCAGTCATACGGTTGTTGATATTCAGGGAAAAGAGCGAGTCGAGGGTGTCACGTTGGCGCAGGTGGACGAGCGGAACAAACCGATTCCGGGAACAGAGGAGTTCTATGCCTGTGACACGCTGTTACTTTCTGTGGGGCTGATACCGGAGAATGAACTTTCCAGAGGCATGGGGGTCAAGATAAATCCGGTCACCTCGGGTCCTGTCGTGAATGAAAGTCTTGAAACAAGCACAGAAGGTGTTTTTGCCTGCGGTAACGTGCTCCATGTCCATGATCTGGTAGATTTTGTGTCAGAGGAGGCTGCAGCGGCAGGCAGGAGGGCGGCGGCTTATGTAAAGGCGGCAGGGAAATCCGCGGCAGGCGATGTGTCAGGAGCGATTGCAGCAGAGGGGATTATGCGGCACAAGGATGAGCCGGAGCGGGAGATCAGCCTGCTTGCTGAATCTGGTGTCAGATATACCGTGCCGTCCGCGATCCGGCTGTCTCATATGGAAGAACAGCTGACAGTACGTTTCCGTGTTGGCGGCGTGTACCATAATTGTTATATCAGTGTCTATCTGAATGAAGAACGGGTGATGCACAGAAGACGGCAGATCATGGCGCCGGGCGAGATGGAGGAAGTAAAATTGTCCGCAGAGCAGCTGCTGCATTGTCAGGATCTTAGGACGATCACCATTAAGATTGAAAGTGAGTAGACGAAAAGACAATATTAGGATAAGATATCTTTGCATGTAGTATGTGCGGAAATGAGGAGTAAGATGGAATCCAGAACTTTAACCTGTATCAACTGTCCCATGGGGTGTGCGCTCACGGTGGAGATGGAGGGCGGTCAAGTTGTGAGCGTAAAGGGCAATACCTGTATGCGGGGCGATACTTACGGGCGCAAGGAAGTTACCGACCCTACCAGAATCGTGACTTCCACGGTAAGAGTGACAGACGGCAGGGCAGATATGGTATCTGTCAAGACGAGGCGGGATATCTCGAAAGGAAAGATTTTCGAATGCATGAAAGCGCTGAAGGACGTTCAGGTGCAGGCGCCTGTCCGGATTGGGGATGTGATCGTCTCCGATATTGCGGGAACAGGCGTTGATCTGGTTGCAACCAGAGACGTGGAATCTGTCTGAAACAGCACAGATTTTATTATAATATTATAATAAGATATGGAAGCAAGAGGGATTGAATGTTATGAGAGGGAATGATGAGAAGATCAAAAGCAAAGAAAGGAATCTAAAGTGGACACCGGTATTGTGTATTATAGCTGCGGTGATGATTCTGACTGTGATATCGAGAAACTATTTTACCTTTCTGGAAGTACAGCTTTTTGAGGAGCGCAAGAGTCATATTGTTGAGTTTACGGATAAGGCATCGGAGATCGTGGACGGTGTGATTCAGCATTCATGGCAGCAGGTTTCCGCCTGCAGGCACATCATCAACAGTGAAGAGATCGCGTCAGAAGACGAGCTGCTTAACCTGCTTGCTTCCACCACGGATTTTATTGACAGCAGTAATACGCTTGTCCTCGCATATGATACGATGGGAAACTATTATGCCTCGGATCGCAGCGTAGGACGCTGGCCGCAGACGGAGATGCTGACGGCTCATTCTGAGAAGATGCAGCAGGTTGTGGCAGAAGTGCCCCATAAGGGAGGCAGCGCTTATTTCGTATTTATGGAGCAGCTGGAGCAGCCTGTCGCAGTATGGGACGATAGTACGATCACACATCTTGCCGTGGCGGTAGATATCGAAACGATGCGGGAGAGGATCTCTGTCAGCGGTTTTGGCGATCAATGTTATACTTATCTGATCAATGAAGACGGCAGGCGGATGTATAAGTATACCTATGCGGACAACTTTATTGAGGGATACAATGTGCTGAGAGCCATCCAGGATTTTCAGGTGATTCACGGTGGAACCTGCGATGAATTCGTTCGGCAGATGGAACAGGGAACGAATGGTGCTCTGGAGTTTATTTATACAAATCCGGATGGGACAAAACAAAATTGGTTTGTTGCCAATGCACCGATCATAGCAGAGAATTGGCAGGTACTCCTCTTCGTGCCCACGCAGGTGCTGGGGGCGGACACAGCGCTGCTGTTAGACAGGACAACATGGTTTTTTATGATCGTATCGCTTGTATTCCTGGCGTTGGCGGTAGTGATCATTATCATCATGATGATTTCAAGAGCCGATAAGCGTCTGGTGCGGCAGAAAGATGAGGCAAATCAGATGTTAAAGACGGCCGCGGAGGAGGCCAACAGCGCCAATCAGGCTAAGAGCGATTTCCTGTCCCATATGAGCCATGATATCAGAACACCCATTAACGGCATCATGGGGATGACAGACATTGCGCTCAAAAACATCGGCAATCAGGATAAGGTACAAGACTGCCTGATGAAGATCAGCGGTTCTTCACAGCATCTTCTTGGTCTGGTCAACGATGTGTTGGATATGAGCCGTATTGAGTCCGGCAAAACGAAAGTAAATCATGAAAGCTTTGATATAAGAACTTGCATCAATAACTGTGCCTCCATAGTCGGCGGTCAGCTGGCGACAAGGGATCTGGTATTAAAATGTGAGATCGGGGATTTTGAGCATCCGCTGTTGATCGGAGACGAGCTGCATCTGCGGCAGGTATTTATCAATATTTTGGGTAATTCCGTAAAATTTACGCCGGACGGAGGTACCATCTATCTGCGGGCTATGGAGAGAGAAAGTGCGGAGGGGCGCGCGCTTTTCAGATTTGAACTGGCGGATACGGGAATCGGCATGAAAGAAGAATTTATTCCCCATCTGTTTGAACCTTTTGCGCAGGAAGATGACGGCATGAGAACCACATACAAGGGTACCGGACTCGGTATGGCGATCACAAAACAGTTTGTGGACATGATGGGCGGCACCATTGAGGTTCAGAGTACACTTAACGTGGGCACTACGTTTATTATAGAAATGTGGATCGATATTGATCTGGAGGCAAAAGAAGACGAGGCCAAGACGGATTTCCATGCGAACCTGAAAGGAATGAAAGTTCTCCTTGTGGAGGATATTGAGCTGAATCTGGAAATCGCACAGAGCATTCTGGAAGAGGAGGGGGCGGTTATTACGCCTGCAATGAACGGACAGGAAGCTGTGGATGCGTTTCAGAACAATCCGGCAGGTACTTTTGACATTATTATCATGGATATTATGATGCCTGTGATGGACGGTATTACGGCTACCAAGACCATACGTGCGCTGGATAGGCCGGATGCCGCGATGATTCCTATTATTGCGATGACTGCCAATGCCTATGAGGAAGACATCCGCAATACGAGAGAGGCGGGAATGGATGCACACTTGTCCAAACCGATCGATGTGGAAGTGCTGTTTAAGACCTTATCTCACTTTTATCCGGCGCCGCAGGAGAAAAAGAAGATGGATCTTACCGGCATGAGGATTCTGCTGGCGGATGACGTGGAGCTGAATGTGGAAATTGCCAGGACGGTGCTTGAGGATGAGGGAGCAATTGTCACCGCAGTGGAGAATGGACAGGAGGCGGTGAATGCATTTCAGAATACTCCTGCAGGCTCTTATGATGTAATATTAATGGATGTACATATGCCTGTGATGGATGGGCTGGAGGCCACCCGGAGGATTCGGGAGAGTAAGCGGGAAGATGCGGCGGACATCCCGATTCTGGCAATGACGGCGGATGTGTATGAAGAAGATGTACGCAGGACTAAAGCTGCGGGAATGAATGGGCATCTGACGAAACCTCTGAATGTGGAAAAGATGGTCTGGCTGTTATCAGGATATAGAGAAACAACATAGAGTAATAACATAGAGTAAGTTAGAGTAAGATGGAAGGTTAGATGTTATGCAGCATAGAGTAAAAAAGATGTTAGGGTTGTGTATGGCGGCAGCTGTGTGTGTCTGCTCCCTGGCAGGCTGCGGCGGTCAGGATCACAGCGGTCAGAAGCCGGACTTGACGGAAAAAAAGACACAAAAGGAACAGCAGGAAGAAAATACGGGGGATATTCTGGCTGAGGGCAGTTCATCCCGGAGCGAAGAAACAGAGTTAACGATCAGCAACTTCAACTATATGATCACGGAAAAGTTTTTGAGTGCGTTTCATGAGGCATATCCGGAAGTAAAGCTGAAAGTGATCAGCTATAACGGTATGAATGGGAGCGGCTTTGCAAGGCGTTCTCTGGAAGCCGGAGATATTCCTGATATCTATCTGTCCACGCAGAATTTCAGTAAGGAAGCGCAGGAACAGTATCTTATTGATCTGTCTAATTATGATTTCATAAATCATTATCCTGACAAACTGCTGTCCACACAGGACGTCAATGGGGGAATCTATCTGCTGCCCTGCGGGTATCAGCTGTTAGGAATCAATTATAATAAGACGATTCTGGAAGATAACGGCTGGAGTGTTCCTGAGAGCTTTACGGAATTTGTTGCATTGAAAGAACAAATTGAAGCGGCAGGCTATCAGGCAGTAGGAAACGGAATGGATTTGGATGGATATCCATTCAATTTCTTTTTCAGTTTGGGCAATACCGTGTATTTTGGTACGCCGGAAGGTACGGCATGGAAAGAAAATTTCGTAAAAGGTACGGCAGCAGCTTCTGATAATGAGGGACTTAAGAAAAGTGCGGACTATTTTAAAAAATGGGTGGATAGCGGGCTGATCACGGATGAACATATAGAACGCCGGGAATTTCTTGAGGGAGCATGTGTGTTTTATATCGGATTGGGAATTAATGAGTATGAGGTAACGACCGAGGATGGGGAGACATATGAATTTGGCATCATGCCATGGCTGAGTGAGGATGGAAGCAATAATATGCTGACCAGAAATGTTTCCAGACGCATCGGCATCAGTAAATCGTTAGAGAATCCGGGAAATGAGCGAAAGTTAGAAGACGCGCTTAAGGTAATGGAATATCTTTCTACAGTCGAAGGGCAGCAAGCGTTGATGGAGACTTCCAGCGAGATGCCGTCTTTGATTGAGAATGAGATCAGGGAGGACAGTCCATATTGGGAGATCAGCGACATGGTATATGAGGGCCGGACAGCTCCGATGGTATACGTAGATTGGGAAGAACTGCTTGTTCCGATGGCGCGTAAGATCAAACTTATGATAGATCAGGAAGTGGACTCCGAGGAGTTGTTAGCGTCTTTTGACCGCGTTTATGAGGAAGTGAGCAGGGATGATTCCGCAAATATATATGGCCGTTCGCCGCAGAGACTTACATGGGAGGCAACGGCCAGACTGGCAGCCATTGCGGAGGGAAAAGCGGTGGATGCGGACTGCGCCATGATCTCTTTGCAGAATAGCGCCGATCAAAATGTGGGAAACCGGATGGGGCTTGCATGGTATCTGTATGAAGGGGATATCGATGCAGATATGGTTAATATCATCTGTCCCAGAAGCAGTTCGATTTCCGTGCTGGAAATGACGGGAGCAGAGATTAAGGCGATGCGGGATGCAGGATTTGTACAGGAGGCGAATAACCAGTTATATTCGTATATTCTTGTTACGAAAGGTGATATCGAGTTGGAAGATCATGGCTTGTATCGTCTGGCAGTTTCCTCCGGAGAGCTGTCGGAGGATATGCGGGAGCAGGCAGAGGAAATAGAGATTTCCGCCGGACAGGCGATAGAGGCCTATGTGAGGGAACTTGGTACGGTCAGCGAGGATGTGATCCGTTGGGAGGATACGGATGCAGCAGAATAATTACTTCTCAAGCGCGCTCTCAGACTTTACTTACGATGCGGCCAGCGGTGGTGCGATCCGCCATTTGACAGATTTGGGATATACGGCAAAACAGATCAGTGAGAAGCTGACGTATCCTACGCCTTATGAGCGGGTGCGGGAAACCGTTTGGAAACAGCTGACGGATACTGGCAAAGTGCTTACGGAGGAACCGGGCAGCGGTAAAGTGGGAAAGAAAGCAGAGTACACGATGGAACGTGACCGATATGGCAGAACCAGTTTCCGGCTGACTGCTGCAAGGGAGGACTCCGCGATGATACGCCTGAGGGAGAGCAGCTATAGCGTTCATCGGGAGGGAAGTCTGGCGGTCTGGCTGGCCGGCAAGTGTGAGAAGAACGGTGAGGACAGTTCCTATATTTCCTGCGAGTTTGGGATATGGATAAGAAAGGAGCCGGAACGGTTCAGGGAAGCGATGCAGGTATTGCATGAGCGTCAGCAGGAATATGTCACAGGACTGGCGTGGGAGAACAAAGTATGTTATCACAGGCTGGATCAACGAATGCGCGAGATCACAGTAAAATTATATGAGTCAGGTCTGTATCAGGGCACATGTTATTTTTTGAAGACGCAGGAGAAGATGCTGCTAAGCTGAATGGCATGACCTGAACTATACAGGAAAGCAGAGGATAGGGGACAGGGAATAGACAGATGATGCAACTTTGATGCATAATGGATGCAATTTTGATGCAGATGTATTTTATAATGAGCCATTATAGGCCCTGGACCGGAATGCCGGGCAGGTGGACAGGCACAGATAAAATACGGAAGAGTCAGGAGAGCAGTATTATGGAAAATACGGAAGTTGATGAGAACATTAGAAATGCACAACATGTTGTAACCTGGAAAACCGCCAGAGGGAGCATAAAGAAAAGGATGCTCTTTGTTCTGGCGGTTTCTGTGACGGCGCTTGCAGGGGGCTGTCAGGAGGCGGCAGGAGCCGATGGGGGAACCGGAGCTGATACGCAGGCGGGCGTGGAAAGTGTTACAGAGACAATGTGGACGGATTCGGAATCCGATGCGCAGGAGGTGGATGCAGCGCACACGTCGCAGACGGAAGAAAGTGCCGAACCGGAGGAGGATGCGGAGGCGCTGCAGGATCAGGGCAGTGAAACCGATGAGAAAGAACCGCCAGAGGGCTGGGAATTGATTCTTGCCTCGGAGGACTGGGGACTTTCTTTTGGGGAATCAGGCACACAGCCCACAGGGAATGCTGCCCCGGAGGATCTATATTGGTATGACGCATACTATGTGGGATCAGACAAAGAGAAAAATATTTATCTCACATTCGACTGCGGGTATGAGAACGGTAACACGGAACCGATTCTGGATGCCCTTGATAAACACGATGCGCCGGCGGCATTTTTTGTGGTAGGGCATTTCCTGGAGACGGCGCCGGATCTGGTGAAGCGTATGACTGCGGAAGGGCACATCGTGGGAAATCATACGTACCATCATCCGGATATGTCAGCAATTTCGGACAAAGAAGACTTTCAGCGGGAGCTTGGGAGTGTGGAGGAACTGTTTCGTGATATTACCGGAAAAGAGCTCTCAAACTATTATCGTCCGCCGCAGGGAAAATGTAATGTAAATAATCTTAAGATGGCGGATGAATTGGGGTATCATACCATGTTCTGGAGTCTTGCCTATGTGGACTGGGATGTGGAAGATCAGCCGGGGCATGAAGAGGCTCTTGATAAGCTGACGTCACGGGTGCATCCCGGGGCGGTGGTTCTTCTGCACAATACCTCATCCACTAACGGAGAGATACTGGACGAGCTTTTGACAAAGTGGGAGGAGATGGGGTATTCTTTTCGGCCGCTGACAGAGCTGGTCGATGAAAGGAAACAGGATGGAGAATGACAGGGCGTCTGTACCTGACGCATCCGGGTGTGAGCGTAGATGGGATTTTAGGTAAAATGGGGATGTAGAAGACTGCTCATATATGCTATAATAGATTATCTGTATATACATCAAGGGATAATCGAAAGGAGCAGGGGGTTATGAGCAGAAGTGAAGAGATTCTGAAGCTATGTGAAGAGAAGAATATCCGTATGATAGATTTTAAGATGACGGATATTGACGGGCGTTGGCGCCATATCACCATTCCGGTAGAGCGGTTTGGTGAGGATACGTTTATTTATGGTATCGGTTTTGACGGTTCCAATTACGGGTATGCGCCCATTGAGAAAAGTGATATGGTATTTTTGCCGGATCCGGATACTGCGTATGTGGATCCGTTTGCGTCCATACCTACGCTGACCATGTGCGGCAATGTATGTACGATCGGCAGGGGGGAGAATAAACCCTTCGATCAGTATCCAAAGAACGTGAGTCTGCGGGCTATGGAGTATATGAAAGAAAGCGGTATAGCAGACCGGATGATCATCGGACCGGAGTTTGAATTTTATCTGTTGGACAGTGCGCGCTATGAAGTGTCACCGCAGCAGTGCGGTTATCGGATCGACACGAAGCAGGCGGACTGGAATTGTACGCTGAATGAGTCGAAACCGGGCAATAACGGATACGAAGTGCCTTATAAGGGCGGCTATCATGTGGCGGCGCCGCAGGATGTGGGATATGATCTGAGAAGCCGTATGTGCATGATGATGGAAGACTGGGGAATCCGTGTGAAATATCATCATCATGAGGTGGGCGGCCCGGGACAGATGGAGATCGAAGTGGAGCTGGCGGATATGCCGGATATGGCAGACAATACGATGATCATTAAATATATCATTAAGAATCTTGCGGTCCGGGAAGGCAAAACAGCAACATTTATGCCCAAGCCGATCTATCAGGAGGCAGGAAGCGGTCTGCATGTACATATGCTGCTAATGAAAGATGGAAAGCCTTTGTTCTATGACGCAGAGGGGTATTCGGGTCTAAGCCGGACGGCACATTATTTCATCGGCGGGCTGTTAAAGCATATTGGATCCCTGTGTGCTTTCACGAATCCATCCACCAACTCTTTCAAACGTCTCGTGCCGGGATTTGAGGCGCCGGTCACAGTAGGTTACGCTACGTCTAACCGCAGCGCGGTCATTCGTATTCCTGCCTACGCCAAGACGCCGGAGACGAAACGCTTTGAGCTGCGTAATCCGGATGCCACAGCGAATCCGTACTATGCTTATGCGGCGATTCTGATGGCCGGACTGGACGGAATTGAGAACCAGATCGATCCGGAGAAGAACGGATGGGGGCCTTATGACTTTAATCTGTATACACTGTCTGAGGAAGAGCAGAAGAAGATCAAAGGTCTGCCGAAGTCTCTGGGTGAGGCGCTGGATGCACTGGAAGCAGACCATGAGTATCTGACAAAAGGCGGTGTGTTCCCGCAGAGGCTGATCGATGTATGGGTTGCGCGCAAGCGTGCGGAGCTTAAGAAGATGGAGCAGATTCCAAATCCTGCGGAGTTTAAAATGTATTATGATCTGTAAGAATGCCTGTATAAACGGCATTCTTTCGGGAGTTGAAAGAGATGCAGAGTTATGATTTAACACAGGGCAGCATTATGGATAAACTGCTGAAGTTTGCATTCCCCATTATGGTGGGGAATCTGCTTCAGCAGTTGTATAATGTTGCAGATACATTGATTGTTGGAAGATATTTGGGAGAGTATGCATTGGCGGCGGTGGGCTCCTCCTATGCGCTGATGGTGTTTATCACATCGATCATGATCGGGCTTTGTATGGGAAGCAGCGCTTTTTTTTCCATGCAGTACGGCGCCAGGGATCAGGACAGGCTGGAGCGGGGAATCTACATAGCTTTTCTATCCATCGGCGTTGTGGCGCTTGTTCTGAATGTCATTGTGTATGCGGCGATGGAAGGTATTTTTGTGTTTCTGCGCGTGCCGCGGGAAGTAATGCCGCTGATGAGAGAGTATTTGGTCTGGATCTTTGCAGGGATCATGGCAGTTTTTCTCTATAATTTTGTGGCCAATCTGCTTCGCGCAGTAGGCAATTCTGTAGTGCCGCTTATTTTTCTTGGTATATCGGCTATTGTCAATATCGGTCTGGATCTGCTTTTCATCCGGGGATTTGACTGGGGTGTGGGCGGTGCGGCCGCCGCTACGGTACTGTCTCAGTATCTGGCGGGAATCGGCATTGTGATCTACTATTTTGCGGCCTATCCGCAGCTTAAAGTGACGAAACGTAACTGCCGCTGGGACGCCGGCATCCTGAGAGAGCTGGCAGGGCTTTCGACCCTGACATGCTTGCAGCAGTCGATCATGAACTTTGGCATTCTGATGGTGCAGGGGCTTGTGAACAGTTTTGGCCCCGTAGTGATGGCAGCTTTTGCCGCGGCGGTCAAAATTGATTCTTTTGCTTACGCGCCGGTACAGGATTTTGGCAATGCATTTTCTACTTATGTGGCGCAGAATTATGGGGCAGGCAAAGAAGAACGTATTCGCAGAGGGATGCGGGATGCGGCGCTTGGTGCGTTTGTGTTCTGTCTGATCATCTCAGCGCTGGTGGTGGTGTTTGCAAGGCCGCTCATGGGTATCTTTTTAAAGCAGGAGAGCACGGAGGCAATCGCGGTAGGCGTAGGATATCTTCGTATTGAGGGAGCATTCTATTTTGGGATCGGATTGTTGTTTCTGCTCTACGGCTATTATCGTGCCATTCACAAGCCTGGTATTTCCGTTGTGCTCACGGTGATCTCTCTTGGTACCCGTGTGGTTTTGGCATACGTGCTTTCAGCTGTGGAACAGATTGGTGTGACGGGAATATGGATGTCGGTTCCCATTGGCTGGATCCTGGCGGATCTGACAGGAATGTGGTATTATTGGAAGTGTAGGAAAGATAACGCAGGGCAGCGCTTTGGCGATGGAAATAAGAGCTGACAGAGCGATCCGGACAGCAGTATATAAGAGGTATCTATGAGAAAAATAATAGCTGTGGCTGCTGTGATCGTTGCCGCCATTATTATCGGAATTATATTGATCAGCGTGCGGGAGACAGATACGGAAGTGACAAGAAATCAGACTAAGGTCGGCATTATTTTTAACGGCAGTGTGGAGGACCATAGCTGGGGACAGTCTCATTACGAAGGAATGATACAGTGCGCCGACAGTCTGAATCTGGCAGTGCTTTACCGGGAAAATGTCCCTGCGGATGAGTGGTGCAAAGAGGATATGGAAGAGCTGATTGAACAGGGCTGTAAGATCATTATCTGTAATTCTTTCGGATACGGCGAGTATGCGCTGGAGATGGCCAGGGAGCACAGTGATATTTATTTTTTCCATGCGACGGGCGTACAGGAAGAGCATAATCTGGCTACTTATTTTGGAAGAATCTATCAGATGAGGTATCTGAGCGGTATTGTTGCAGGACTGCAGACTGATACGGATGAGATCGGTTATGTGGCGGCCTATCCGATCTCTGAAGTGAATCGGGGAATCAATGCTTTTACGCTTGGCGTGCGCGCAGTGAATCCCAGAGCTCACGTTTATGTAGAATGGACACAGTCATGGACCGGAGATATGGAAGCTGAGGAGGCGCTTAACAGACTGCTTGCAGAGCATGAGATCGATGTGATCACCATACATACGGATACGAATAAACCGCTGCAGATCGCGGAGGAAAGAGGAATCTGGTCGATCGGCTATAACATGGACAATGCAGAGCTGTATCCGAACACGTTCCTGACCGCGCCGGTCTTTGAGTGGGAACACTTCTATGAACCTCACATATTGGAATGCCTGCAGGGTAAATTTATCGGAAAGCATTATTGGGAAGGAGCGGAATCAGGGATTGTCGCTCTGGCGCCGCTTAGCAGGAACGTGAAGCCTGGAATCGAAGCACAGGTCGAGGATGCGCGCCGGAAGTTTTTCGAGGGCACTTTTGATGTATTTTATGGACCGATCACTGACACAGATGGCAATGTCCGCATACATGAAATGGAATGTATGACGGATGACGAGATGCTGAATGCATTTGACTGGTATGTGGAGGGGGTGGTGGTAAGCGGTGAAGAGTAAAGGATACAGAATGCTGCTTCCGGGTATTGCCACAGCCCTTTTGGCAGCAGTGTTTCTATGCATTGCTTTGGTAGGCAACACAGACAAAGGAACGGAACCAAAAATTGGAATGGTTCTAAGCGGCAGCGCCTCTGAAGAGGGATGGAACGGAATGAATTATGAGGGCGCGGCAAAGGTATGTGACAGATTGGGCGTCGAACTGCTTGTGAAAGAGAATATAGCAGAGTATAACGGGCAGTGTGAGAGGGCTGTCAGGGAGCTGGCGGATGAGGGAGCCGGAATGATCCTGCTGACTAGCTACAGCTATCCCGATGAGGTGCGGGAACTGGTAGAAGAATACCCGGATATCATATTTAATGTAAATTCTTTTGAGCATCACGGGGATAACATGGCGTCTTATTTTGTCCGTATGTATCAGGCCAGATATCTGTCTGGCATTATCGCGGGAATGCGCACCAGAAGCAATGTGGCAGGCTATGTGGCAGCGAAGCCGAATAATGAGGTGAACCGAGGAATCAATGCTTTTACCTTGGGAGTAAAACGAAGTAATCCAGCGGCCAGAGTCGTGGTAGTGTGGACAGGGGAGTGGGACGATCAGGATAAGGAGATGCAGGCGGTAGAGAAACTGGTGCAGGAGCAGTCGGCGGATGTGTTGACATATCATCAGAACCGTACTCATGTGATCGAGGCGGCGGAACGTCTGGGAGTGGATTCGATCGGTTATCACAAAGAGTTTGCAGGATATTCCCCTCATTATCTGACTTCCGTTGTATGTGACTGGGAGAAAGTATATGAGGAAGTGATCAGCGATTATCTGAAAGGAAAAGGAAACTCGCAAAAAGGATACTGGCTGGGAATTGACGCAGGTGCTGTGGGACTGACGCCCTATTCGGAATATGTGACTAAAGATATACAGGAGGCAGTGGAAGAAGCCAGAACTGAAATATTATCGGGCAAAGCAGTTTTTTCGGGAAAAATCTATGACAGGGATGGACAGCTTATCTGTGGTGAGTCGGAGATGATAAGTGATGAAGCGCTGTTGGAACATGTTGACTGGTATGTGGAAGGCGTAGAATTCTATGATGAGAGCATGGATTAGAAGAAACAGGAAGATCGTTGCCGGGATTATGGTCTTTATTGCGATATTTGGCGTGGTGGGCGTGCTGATGCAAAATAAGATGAAGACGCTTCTGCATTATTATGTGGGACAGCAGGCAGTACGGCAGGCTCAGTTGCTGGCACAGATGACAGAGAAACAGTTTGCGGCTGAATTTCAGCAGTTGGAGTGGACTGCAAGTTATCTGCAGTACAATGAGGCGGACAGGCAGGAGATCGTGGGTACTTTTTCCGAGCAGGATGAGCTGGTTTCCGTGGGTCTTCTTGAGATGGATGGAAATGCTGTGTGCGGGGCTGCGCTGGATTATCTGGCATTCAGCGGGATCCGGCAGTCTTTCCGGGGTGAGAATGCAGTCAGCTTTAATGTGGAACAGGGAATGCTGTTTACGGTTCCGGTTTACAGAGGGAGGAACGTAAGGTACGTTCTATACAAGCTGTATTATACGGAAGCGCTGCATGAAAGATTCGGCATGACCTGTTACGAGGGCAGAGGCAGGGCGATGGTCATGAATCTGCAGGAACAGGTTGTTATACCGGGGGATGGCAGTGCGGATGAGGGCTTCTTGCTGCAGCCGGAAATCAGAGCCGGATTGTCGGCTATGTGGGAGCAGCTGCAGGTTTTGACGGCAACATCGGAATATGTGCCGGACGAACAGGAGCCTTATTTTCTCTTTTCTTCGGAAATAACAGGCACGGATATGATTCTGGTCGGGTATGTTCCGGAAGAGACGGCGATGGAGGGCATTTCCTACCTGATTCTGCTTGTCCTGTGGGTGTTTACGCTGTTGATGATAGTGCTGATGATCGGCATGATCTATCTGTTCGGCGCCGAAGAGAGGGCGCGGGAGAGCGATGAACTCAGAGAAGCAAAACTCATGGCGGATAAAGCAAACCGTGCCAAAAGTGATTTCCTTGCCAATATGTCTCATGAGATTCGTACACCGATCAACGCTGTCATGGGGATGAATGAAATGATCCTGCGGGAATGTGAGCAGCAGGACATCAGGGATTATGCACAGAACATACGGAGCGCTAGCCAGACATTATTGACGCTGATCAATGATATTCTGGATTTTTCGAAGATTGAATCCGGTAAGATGGAAATTGTGGAAAGCTCCTATGATGTGGCATCCCTGATCAATGATGTCGTCAATATGGTGCGTGTCAAGGCGGAGGACAAGAACCTCTGGTTTCATATTAACATAGAGGAGAGTCTTCCGGGCGAGTTGTGGGGAGATGCGGTGCGCAATCGACAGGTGGTAATTAACCTGCTAAACAACGCCGTCAAATATACGAAAGAGGGAGGCATTACTTTTGGTATGACCGGAGAGGTTGTGGCGGCCGGGAAGCTTATGTTGAAAGTGCAGATCACGGATACGGGAATCGGGATTCAGGAAGAGGATATGCCGAAGCTGTTTCGCAATTTTGAGCGGCTCAATCTGGATGAAAACAGAAATGTGGAAGGAACCGGACTTGGGCTGGCAATTACTTATAGGTTGGTAGAACAGATGAACGGACGCATCGAGGTTTGGAGTAAGTACGGGGAGGGTTCTGTCTTTACCGTATATCTTCCCCAGAAAATTGTGAATGACGATCCTCTGGGAGATTTCCAGAAGCGCTGCCAGACGGCCATGAAACAGAGCTGTAATATATACCGCGAAAGCTTTGTGGCTCCCGAGGCCAGAATACTGGCAGTGGACGATACGGCGATCAATCTGCTCGTGATCACTCAGCTTTTGAAAAAGACACAGATGAAGATAGACACTTGTCAAAGTGGAAAGGAGTGTCTGGAGATGATCAGGCGGGAGAGCTATGATGTGATCCTGTTAGATCATATGATGCCGGATCAGGATGGAATCGAGACGCTTCAGGCGCTCAGAGGCATGGAAGATCATAAATGTAAGAATGTTCCTGTGATCGCCTTAACGGCTAATGCGATCACAGGGGTACGCGAGATGTATCTGGAGAAAGGCTTTGACGATTATCTGAGTAAGCCCATTGAGGGAAGCGATCTGGAAGATCTGCTCAGGAAATATATTCCAGTGCACAAATTGCAGGTTATTGCGAACCAGAAAACAAAAGAGCGATCAGAGATTGGGCTAAACGCAGAGAGAACAGGTACGGAGCGGCAGACAAAACAGCGGCAGGAAGAGCAGACGGATGGCGGGTGGATTGACATCGATATGGGCATACAATACTGTGGTAACAGTGAGGAAGTGTATCGGGATGTTCTGCAAGAGTTCTGTGAGGTGGAGACAGAGGACAGACAGAAGATTGAGAGGGCGTATGCCGACGGCAGCTGGAAAGATTATGCAACGCTGATCCATGGGTTGAAATCCGCATCTCTCAGCGCCGGTGCAAAGAAATTATCGGAAAAAACCGCCGGATTGGAAGAGTTGGCAAGAGAACTTCAGAAAGGGGAAGGCGTACACAGAGAGGAAGTGCTGGCATATATTAGTGAGTATCATAAAAAAGCAATGGATATGTACAAATTGTCCGTAGAAGAGGGCAAAAAGTATCTATAGTACAAGGGAATAAGGCTTGCAAATGTAGATATAATTCGCTATAATAGAGGCGTATGTTGTTTATAGAAGTTGTGGCAGCGCAGCTAATATACATATAGAGTAAAAGCGGGAGAGGATTAATATGCAGAACGTAGTGATTGTCTCACAGATTCAGAGTTATCTTATTGTATCATTGAAAGACTGGTTTGAGAGAGCAGAGTATGATGTAATTACAGTAAAGGCAGATATTGATGCTATCAATCAGATAGAAGAGCCGGTTGGCATTTTCTTGCTTTATGTAGACGAGAAGATGGTAGAGGAGCTTCAGGCGCTCAACTACATTAAGGATAAGGCGGCAGAGGAAGATATTCCGATTTTTGCGATCGGTGATGTTGATGAGCTCAATACTGTGGAGAAGATCATAACCAAGAATCTGATCCGTCAGAAATTTCAGCGTCCGATCAATGTAAACGAAGTTGTCAGCACCATTACAGGATATGAGAAGAAACATGGTAAACAGCATAAGAGAAAGATCCTGGTAGTGGATGATTCCGGGACAATGCTTCGTAATGTCAAGGGATGGCTGGAAGAGTCTTATCAGGTGACGTTGGCGAATTCCGGTGCCATGGCGATTAAGTATTTATCCACTAACAGACCTGAACTGGTGCTGTTGGACTATGAGATGCCGATCGTGGACGGTAAGCAGGTGTTGGAGATGATCCGCAGTGAGAATGAGTTTGCTGATATACCGGTTATCTTTTTGACGAATAAGGGAGATAAGGAGACGATTATGGATGTTATGTCTCTGAAGCCGCAGGGCTATCTGCTCAAGTCGATGGAACCGTCTCAGATCATCAAGGCGATTGACGATTTCTTTGAAGAGATCAAGCGTAAGGAGCTTCTTGGCATGTGATCACATGCCAGGATGCGCATATATTGTAGCAGTCAATTTCATAACGATAAAGTTAAAGCGCAGGAAGAAAGATTCCTGCGCTTTTCATATGAATTGTTTATTTTATAATGTATTGATCCGCCGGCCGGTAATCCGGTTTTTATGGGCAGATTAAATCGAGAAGTTGAAATGATCACCCGGCATAGGGATGGTTGTTTCTTCCTTGATGTTGTCCCAGTCTACATTTTTGATCTTTTCCACTAACTCCTGAGCGCTGGAAGCATACACGGTCGTACGTTTGCTTCTTTCATACTCATATTTAGCCTGTCTGGGATCTGTTTTCTCAGCGGCAGCCTTGTCGGCAGCTTCTTTTTTGTCTTCGCGGATCTTATCAACGAATTCTTTCTGACGTTCTCCGGATTTCTCCAGTTCTGCGAAATAGGACATCTCGCCATCTTTGCCGATGCTGATACCCATACGTACGACGTCGTCCGTGCTGTCGCCTAACTGTTCTTTAATTTCATCCAGTTTGCCCACTGCCTCATCGAGAAGTGAGAGATTCTGCTTTTTGACATCCTCATCGGAAGCCATACGCTCCAACTCTTCTGCATCGATTACTACACTGTAGTCTTTTGTGCCGCGGGAGAGAAGAGAAGCAGTATCTTCCTCAGATTCAGCAACCATGAAATCCATATTGCTGTAAGTTTTCTTCAGTTCCTGTAACAGTGCCTTGGCCTTGTCGCTTAACTGGACATTGCTGCTTGTCTTGTCAGTGCCATTAGCTTTCTTGTCTGTATCGGCCTTGGATGTTTTATCTGTTTCTTTTCTATTACGGATGGAGCTGTCGTAATAATTGTTTTGATACGCGTTGTATCCGCTTACTTTGTTCATGTCGTGCCCTCCTTAGCGTGATCTGTAAATCCGTTTACTTGTACGAGCCTTGTTTTTGCTCGCTTCTTATATTATATATCGTAGTACTGACCTGTTTTCTTAATATGTGTTCTGTAAAAAATTTGAAGATAAAAATATGGCGGATGATGAGCAGGGATTTTATATAAACAGCGGGAATCAGGGCAAAAGAGCGGTCAGAATAATTGACAAAAAGGCAGCAGCGTAGTATATATATTCATATAATGCCTAGCGAAACGATAGGAAAAGCGGCGGGAAGAGGATATTGCAGCGCAGCGGTGAGGAGCACCCATGACCGGAATTGCAAAACTATGGAATCGTGCAAGACACTTTAAATTGAATATTATGAATTATGACGTGTTTCTTCAGATCTGTGCGGTGCTGCTTGTGCTGATACATTTGACGCTGATGGCTGTGTTGAGACTGGGAGGAGAAACATTTTTAGAGCGTTTGAATTATGTGAGCGTTGGCATTTATCTCATAGCATTCTATCACGCCAGGAAGAATCGTATCCGGACGGTATTCTACATATTTGTGACAGAGGTGCTTGTCTATTCGGCAGTCTCAGTTTATATGCTGGGAGAAAGTACACAGTTTGGACTGTATTGTCTGGCTGTCATCCCATTTAATTTTTTGACGGGTTTTGTGTTGGAATGTCAGAATCCAGGAAAGAAAGTTTTTCATCCGATCGTGAATTTCTTTGTGATCTGTGTGTTCTATTTTGCGGAACTGAGTATAGGGAATTTTTATGAGCCGGTTTATGTGATCGAGAATCTGTCGATCATTAATTTTCTGCGTGTCCTGAATATGCTGATCAATATTATGTGCATTTTGTTTGGATGCAGCGTGCTTGGAATGATCGCAGTGGAAAACACGATGACGATCAAGCACAATATGGAAGAAATGGAACGCCTGATGCATCAGGCGGAGGCGTCCAATGAGGCGAAAAGCGCATTTTTAGCCAATATGTCTCACGAGATCCGGACGCCGATGAATGCGATCTGCGGCATGACAGATATGCTGCTTGATGAAAACCTGACCGAACAGGGCAGAGAGTATGCCGCTACGATCAAATCTTCGGGGGAGGGGCTTCTGAGCATCATCAATGATATTCTGGACTTTTCCAAGATTGAGTCCGGCAAAATGCCGATCATTCCCGAAGAGTATTATTTTTCTTCCATGATACATGATGTGATGACGTTGATGGAGGTCCGGGTCAAGGGAAAGCCGGTGGATCTGGTCGCAAGCGTATCCGATAATGTGCCCCGTAAACTTTATGGCGATATCGGCAGGGTGAAACAGATCATGATCAATATTATGGGAAATGCCATGAAATTTACCCACGAAGGTGCGATCACACTCAGTGTGTCCTGGAGACAGGAGAGTGAGGATACCGGATGGATGCTTGTCAGCGTGGCTGATACGGGGATAGGGATACGGGAGGAGGACATGGATAAGCTGTTCCATTCCTTTGAACAGGTCGATATGAAGAAGAACAGAGGCGTAGAGGGAACAGGACTGGGATTGTCGATTTCAAAGCTTCTGGTGGAGAACATGGGTGGACATATTAAGGTGGACAGCGAATATGGCAAAGGAAGTACATTTTCCTTTGAAATTTTGCAAAAAGTCATAGATGCGGCGCCGTGTGAATATAGCAAGAACAAGAAAGGAGTGGAGAGAAAGCAATTTGTCATCGACTTTAAGGCGCCGGATGCCAAAGTATTGGTTGTGGATGACAATAAGGTGAATCTTCGTGTGGCAACAGGGTTACTCAGGAAATTCGGTATAGTACCGGATTTGGTTGACAATGGACAGGATAGTGTTGACATGATACGCAGACAGGTAAAATATGATCTGGTATTTATGGATCACATGATGCCGGAGATGGATGGAATCGAAGCCGCCAGGCTGATCCGTGCGATCGGCACGCCGGATGCGGTCAGACTTCCTATCGTAGCATTGTCTGCCAATGCAGTCAAAGGTATGGAGGCGGAGTTTCTTGTCGGGGGAATGGATGATTTCCTGCCCAAGCCCATTGATCTGGAGATGTTGAGCAATATCCTTAAGAAATGGCTGCCGCATGATTTGATTCAGCAATGAAAATATACAGCCGGAATGTGCATTTTGGTTTATCTATGATGTTAAAATATTTTTGTGAGGAGGAACTATTATGACAGAATCACAGTACAGACGTGCGAATAGGACGGTGCTTTCCGTTATCATCGTTATCCTGGTATATTTCATGTTTACCATGGGGGCTTTGGGCTTGATCGTAGGGGATGGAAACGTACCTTATGCCAGAGTACTTACTTCTGCACTGATGCTGATCGGAACGATCATCTGTTATGTGTTGTGGAAAGACCAGAAAAAGGGAGCTATAGGCATGATGGTATGCGCTACGGTCGCTTATGCCATCATGGTACTGTTTGGAGATGATACCAGTGTATATGGTTATGCATTTCCTGTGTTGTTTGGCGCAATGGCATATTATAATGAAAAACTGATCCTTGCAGGCAATGGGGTGATCATTGCCATCAATGTGGTGAGGGCGCTTCTGATCGACAGGACACAGATCGCAGATGCAGTTCTGGGAATGCTCACGATCATATTGGTGGCCTACGCGTCTGTCAAGATCAGCAAACTGCTGACCAGGTTTAATGCGGAGAATGTGGAATCTGTTGAGGCGGCAGCACTGCAGCAGGAGGCCAATCAGCAGAAAATGCTGCAGATAGCAGGAAGCATTATTGAGAATTTTGACGGTGCCATGGCCAAATTGGATGAACTGCAGGGCAGTGTGGATACGAGCAATTTCGCAATGACGAATATAGCGGAAAGCACCGACGCAACGGCACAGTCCATTCAGAGACAGGCGGATATGTGTGTGGATATCCGGCGGAACACAGATGCGGTGGAAGACAGCATACAGAAACTGATCGCTTCTTCAGAGAGAGCCGACAGCATGGTGATACAAGGGGCGGAAGTTGTAGACAGTCTGAGAAGACAGGCAGAGAAAGTGGAAGAAGCCAGCGGTGCAACCGTAGAGGTCAGCAACAGACTGAGCGTAAAAGTGGAGGAAGTGCAGAATTTCATCGGGTCGATCCTGTCAATTTCCAGCCAGACGAATCTGCTTGCGCTGAATGCTTCCATCGAAGCAGCGCGTGCCGGTGAAGCCGGTAAGGGATTCGCGGTAGTGGCGGAGGAGATCAGACAGCTCTCCGAACAGACAAAAGAAGCTTCCAACAGCATCACCAATATCATTAATGAACTGATTCAGGACACTTCAAGCGTAAATGCAAGCGTTGAGAGCGCGGTGGAATCCATCACGAAACAGAGCGAGCTGATTGAAGAAACGAAAGAAAAGTTTGAGGCAGTGGATGAAGAAGTGAAGCATATGGCTGAGGATGTCAGAGAAAGCGAGAGGATCGTGGAAGGGATCGTGGACAGTACTAACGCAATATCTGATGATATTTCACAGCTGTCTGCTACCAGTGAAGAAGTGGCGGCATCCAGTGCAGAGGGACTGCGCACGTCGGATACGACGGTACAGGTCATGGTTGCATGCAGGGAGATCCTGGAAGAAATCTTTAATCTGGCAAAGCAGTTACAGTAAGGATATGCAGCGAATCAAGCATATATGCTGTATTCAAATATAATAACGGTAACGGGAAAAGCCGACGTGATCATATGACCGCGCCGGCTTTTGCGCTGTCTGCCTGGAACAGGCGGACATCCTAAAAATATTCACGTAAACTGATCAAATTGTGATAGGGGAGAGCATCTTTGGTATATCCGCTGGTGCGGATATGGATGTTTCGTTGCTGCTCCCGCTCACATGCCTCATCCAATACTTCTGAGAAGAAAGTCTTCGCAAAGGATTGAGATGGGTTCTGCTTGGACTGGTGATTTTTGTCATCAGAAGAAATCTTCTTTAACGGGGTGATCGCCATAACCGCCTCAACTCTATAACTCTTTTCGGATGCATATACTGCGGTAATCCCTCCTTGGATAGTATAATAGTGAACCTCTTGTTCTATTAATTGTATCGGCATAAATCGCTGTTTCTTAACACTATTTTAACAGAAAATAATTAATAATGGAAGAAAAAAATAAACAATAGAGCTATGTTGTTAAAAATTTTCTGACAAATAGACGGCGGGGGATGCAGAATTGACATGTCTCAATGATGATACAGGTAGAAGGGAATGTATAAAATAATCTACAAAATAATGGTTGACAGATGACTACCAAAAGGCTATACTATAGGTAGTCAAGTGTAAACCATATAATGGGGAAAGGACAAAGGTACAGTATGATCAAATTGTCAGAAGCAGAATGGAAAGTAATGAATCTGTTGTGGCAGGAGGCGCCGCAGACAATGATGCAGTTGACAAATCATTTTAAAGAGACGACAGGGTGGACGAAACATACGATCATGACTTTTTTGCGCCGCATGGAAGACAAACAGGCGATCCATCACGAGGAGGGGGAGCGGGCGAAACTGTACTATCCGGATATCCGGAAAGAAGAGGCGGTTTTGCAGGAAACGGAGGACTTTCTGGATAAGGTGTTTGATGGAAAGATGGGATTGATGCTCAACACGATGGTGGAACGAAAGGCTCTGTCTAAAGAAGAGATTGCGGAGCTGTATGAGATTTTGAGGCGGGCTGAAGAAGAGAATTAGGGACAGGAAGGAGGCGTGCATATGACAGGAGTATTGGTGGGAGCAACAATGCTGATCATGATGGTTATGCTGATTCGGCGGATCAGTCCGGGCAGGATCAGTATGCGGTTCAGATATGCGTTATGGCTGCTTGTAGCGCTGCGGCTGGCATTGCCCTTTTGGGTGGGGAGCAGTTCGCTTAGCGTGATGAATGTGGTAAAGGCGGCACAGGTTTATCTTGAGAACGATGTGGAAAACAGACGGATACAGACCAGGGGCGATGGCCTTGACACAGCGGAGCTTGGTGTGGGCAGGATGGAAACAACGGATCTGTCCGGGCAGGATGCAGGCATGGCAGGGCAGAATGCAGGCAGAGAAACTGGGATGGGAATGTCCGGAGAATATGATGGGGGCAGCAAGACGCATGACATGCCTGCAGCGTATGGGAAGTATAGTGACAATGAAGACAGCTTTTTAAGTATGCGTGTTATAGCAATCGGCGTATGGATCGCCGGCATGGCACTGATCAGCATTGGCATGTTTACAGGACAGTTCCGGTTTCTGCTCTGCCTGCTGCGCAGCCGAAAAGAAATTCCGTCAGAGGCGCTGCCGGCTGACTGGGCACAATTGCTTGGGCGCAAAGGGGTGCGGGTGTATCTGGTTGAGAGGCTTCCGAATCCCTGTATGGTAGGACGAAGCATTTATATCAAACCGCAGTCTTCAGAGGATGAGGAGAGCCTTTCGCATATTCTGGCTCATGAATATTCTCATGTTATACAGGGGGATGCGCTTTGGGCTTTGGTAAGGAGCATGTTCTGCATTGTATATTGGTTTCATCCGTTGGTGTGGATGGCGGCCTATGAGTCTAAACAGGACAGTGAGCTTGCCTGTGATGAGCGGGCGGTCAGGCTTCTTGGAGAGTCGCAGCGGTTTTCTTACGGAAGAACGCTTTTGCAGCTGACCTGTGACGAGCAGAAACGAATTGGATGTACGGGAATCGTACTGACAATGGATGGCAGCGGCAGGAGAATGAAACAGAGGGTGACGATGATTGCATTGAAAAAAAAGAAAAGCAGCGCAGCAGTGGCGCTTGCGGCCCTCATGGCTGTGTTTGCCTGCGGCTGTACTTTTACCGGAAGTACGCCGGAAATCGAGCGGGGTACGGTACAGATAACGACGGATCAGGAAGAATCGGACATTGCTGCAGAGCCGAAAGAGAACAGGCAAAAGCAGCAGAACGGCCGGGAAGAAACCCTGGTGTCAGAGAATGAAGCGAAGTCAGATGTCGATGAAACAATTGAAGCGGCTAAGGGGCGGTTAGAGCAACTTGAGAGTCAATGGCAGGGTATGGCGGACGGAACGTTTGAAAATATGCTCTACAGCATGGACGATACCGGATTGTCTATGGAAAAGACGATAGATGCACAGACTTACTATGAATATCTGATGTTTGACAAGGGAAAGTGCCCTCTGAAAGATGGTGACTGGTACATGCTTCACCGGAATGAGCAGTGGGATATTAACTTCTATGGTTTGTATACGGACGACTATGGCTGCCGCGGCATGAAGATTCAGGTTGGAAAGGATATCAATACGTATGATGTGACATGGATGTCAGCAGTTATGCAGTCCGGAATTGAGGTGCTGTCGGTGGAGGCAGCACAGGATGGCGGTCCAAGGTCATTCATATTCAAGATGTGTACCAGAAATACGCGTGTGAGCGAGGTGTGGGAGCTCTATGCGGCTGATCGGTATGATACGGGCACCATGGATCTTTACAGGTTTGAGGAAGAACAGTGGAAAGAGCAGTTTCAGGATATGGTAAGTTTCCGGATCGATCAGGAAAAGGATCAGATAGAGGTAATATGTGGTCAGGAAGTGACAGACGTCATAGATCTGCACCAATATGCAGGGGACGAGACGGAAAACGTAGAGTCAGTTGTCTGGGATGGAACCACAGCGTCTTATCAGGCAGACAATAACGGAGAGATTGTTTTTTATACGAGTATCGGTTTGAAACTATCGGGAAAAGAGGATCCTTTGTACCACCATATCCCATTGATCCGGTGTCCTGTTACGATCAGTGAATGGGGAGAGCGTGACTTCATTCTTGGGAAACCGTCGGTCAATGCCAAATACGTTAATGCCAGACAGGATCAGGAAAGCTGATGTCAGATTTGACGACGTCAGATTCGGAAAGATGCCGAGGCAAGCTGGTAATGTGTGGATAAAAATGCAGTAAAAATGCGCGATAAGATTCTTTCTTATTGCGCATTTTTGTGGTAAAATAGTAATGCGTTTGAGGAAGCAGGAAAGAGCGCAGGGGAGCCGGAGTACAAATTCGACTTGACAAAGCCGGACAGATTCGTTAGGGTTAGGCTTGGGGTCGAGAACAAGTAGAAAACAGAGGATAACAGGTTATATGAAATATAAGAAGATTAATGAGGCGACAGTACAATGTATCATTACGGCAGAGGATATGCTTGAATATGGGCTGACGATCGCGGATATTTTTGAAAGGAATGAGAAAGGCGAGGGGTTTCTAAGAGATGTGATAGAAAGAGCCCATGATGAGGTCGGCTATACGATCAGCGGCGACAGCATTGCCATGCAGATCACACCTTTGCGGGATAAGGGGTTGGCAGTTACTTTTACCAGTGAGAGTCCAAGTTCGTTTAAAGATATTTTACAGCATTTGAAAGAGGTGCTCCAGGGAGTCAGTGATGAGCTCAGCAGGCAGGATGAGGAGGAGAAACAAAAAGCGGCGTCAGATAAGGATAAAGAGAAATATGATGACAACAGGCGCATGTTTGTATTTGCCACACTGCATCAGGCCATGCAGTACACGGCGTCCATCCCGTCAACTGTATCTGTCAGAAGCCATCTTTACAAAGAGGGAGAGGCATATTATCTTGTCATGGAGAAAAACAGGCTGTCTTATAAGATGTTTAATAAGATCAGCGCGCAGGCGGTCGAGTTTGGTAACCTGATCGCGGTTTCTGATGAGAGAATGCTGTATCTGCAGGAGCATGGCGAATGCCTCATCGAGAACAGAGCAGTGAGCAGGCTGCGCAGAATCTATACGGCCTGATTGAACACATAAGGTACAGGGCTGCGTTTACAGCGCAGCGCAGGAACAGGAAGATCATAGGATCCTATAAGAATACAGGTGTCTTGACACAGGTATCATGATATGCATATGCTGCCATCTCCGGTCATCCGGCGCGGGTTTGGCAGCACTTGTCATGTCATGGGAAAGACTTTATAACTATATAACAACAGAAACGGAGAGAATATGAGTAACAAGGCAGAGAGCAACAAACAGTTTGAGGAATATTTGGGAAATGGGATGGCGGTGGAAGCACAAAGCGGCGATGCGCCGATGGCTGAAGAATCCCATATGCGGTATGAGGATGCAAAGATTGACGAGAGAATCCTGCGCGCAGTCAAAGAATTGGGATTTGATCAAATGACACCCATTCAGGAACAGGCGATTCCGCTCTTTATGACAGGGCGGGATATTATCGGGCAGGCACAGACCGGAACAGGTAAGACGGCAGCGTTTGGTATTCCTATCCTGCAGAAGATCAACCCGGACAACCGCAGTTTACAGGCGCTGATCCTGTGTCCTACCAGGGAGCTTGCCATGCAGGCTGCCGAGGAACTGCGCAAGTTTTCCAAATATATGCACGGGATTAAGGTCATGCCGGTCTATGGAGGACAGGATATCGTCAGACAGATCAAGAATCTGAAGAGCGGTGTACAGATCGTAGTGGGCACGCCCGGCCGGGTTATGGATCATATGCGCAGGCGTACATTGAAAATGGAAGATGTGCATACGGTAGTGTTAGATGAGGCGGATGAGATGCTTAACATGGGATTCCGTGAAGACATCGAGACGATTTTGCAGGAGATGCCTGAGGAGAGGCAGACAGGTCTTTTTTCGGCTACGATGCCAAAGCCTATTCTGGATATTACACGGACATACCAAAAAGATGCGGCGTACATTAAGATGACGCCCAAGGAAGTGACAATACCTCTGATCAAACAGGCTTATTACCAGGTGCGCAAACAGGATAAGGAAGAGGTACTGTGCCGTCTGATCGATTATTATGATCCCAAGAGAGCGTTGATCTTTTGTAATACAAAACGCATGGTGGACGAACTGACCGAGCATTTGAAAAACAGAGGATATGAGGTGGAGGGACTTCATGGAGACCTGTCCCAGCATCAGAGAGATACGGTCATGAATCTGTTCCGCAGCGGCAGGGCGGGCATTCTGATCGCCACAGATGTGGCGGCCAGAGGAATTGACGTCAGTGACGTGGAAGCCGTTTACAACTATGATGTGCCGGAAGACATAGAATATTACGTGCACCGGATCGGAAGGACAGGACGGGCCGGTAAGACCGGGCGCTCATTTACACTGGTTGTCGGCAGGGAAGTGTACAAGATACGGGATATCGAACGCGTCTGCCATACGAAGATCAAGGAGCGTAAGATTCCTAACGCGGCAGATATCATGGCCAGAAAAGCGGAGAAAATCTTAAAAGAGGCGGCTCTTGTCATCGAACAGCAGGATATCAGCCGGGCAATGGAGTATCTTCTGGATGAAGTTGCCCTCGGACAGTACAGCGCTATGCAGATTGCAGCAGCTTTCATGCAGATGAAGCTCGGAGACGAGATTGAGGATATCAAGACAGAGAAATTCATTCCGGATAGAAAAGGAAACGGCCGGGGATGGAACAAGGGAGGCCGTACAAGAGACAGCCAGCAGCGTGGCCGGGGAAGCCGTGAAAGCGCCGGTAGGCAGAAAGGCCGTGGCGGTATCGAATGGCAGAACGGCAAAAGCAGCCGCGGTGATAAATTCCGGTATGACGGTAAAGATAAGAAAGGAAGCGCCGGCAGGGAATCCGGCAAAGCCAGAGAGCGAAATGGCAGCGCGGGAAGAGAATGGAAAACGGGCGCATCCAGCGTGCCGGAACGTGTGCGCAGTCAATACGGACCGCTTCGCATCAGAACGAAGAAGTAAGAAGGGTCAGAGGATCAGCTCCTGCCCATGGTCTTTGAGCCATTTGCGGGCAGCGCGGTAATCCGGGTATACGGATTCTACTTTCTGCCAAAAAGCTGCAGAGTGGTTCATATGGGTCAGATGGCAAAGCTCATGTACCACTACGTAGTCCAGAATGGCAGGTGGCGCCAGCATGAGTCTCCAGTTGAACGAGAGCGTTCCTCTGGCACTGCAGCTTCCCCATCTTGTCTTTTGATCACGGATGGTAATGCGGTTGTATTCTCCGCCGGTAAGCTGTTGGAAATAAGCAGCTCTTTTGGGAAAATATTCTTTGGCGGCTGTGATATATCGCTGTTCCAGGGCGGCCCGCTGTATATCGGTCAGATTGGAGACAGGCCGGTTTTGCTGTTGCTGCTGCAGTTCCAGGTATTTGGTGATGATCCAGATCCGCTTTTTGAACAGAAGACGGGCGGCCTCATGGTCGCTGACACTGCAGGGAGTTCGGATTGTGATCTGTCCATCAGGGGATATACTGATGGAGCAGCTTTTGCGGTTGCTGCGAATCAGCGTGTAGGGCAGTTCATAGAGCTTGCTCTGGTATTGGATCCGTATAGTGTGATCGGAACGGTTTGTCATATCTGGTTCCTCCTGACAGGGGCGGTGCTTTACATGTGGGTACCCATTGATTGTATTGTAGCACGACGGTAAAATATCGTATAGAGTGAAGAATGCAGCGGGAAAGGGACGGCGGGCGTAAACGGTCCGGTATAACATACTGGACAAAAACATACCGGATATGCTAGTATGTTGAATGTATGGGGATGTTCATGGCCACAGGCATAATGCATGTGGGTGGAACATGTATTATATAATTAGGAGTATAGCAGAATGGAACACAATAACACCAGTTTGGCAAAGAAAGAGACGCGGGCAGAGATGTCGGTCGTTGAGGGCAGGAAAGCTGCGCACAAGAAAAATGTCAGTCGAAAGAAATCTCCGGAATCCGTCAGGATGGATCAGAGGAAAAAGGCTGGAAACAAGAGTGAAGACGGGTTTGAGAAACGCACGAAGAGGCGTGACGAGGAACGTGCCAGAAGAAAAGAAGAGCGCATGAGGAAAGTCCGGAGACAGAAGATTATAATGGCTGTGTCCGGAGGCATCATTGCAGCAGCGGGAGCAGGGGCGGTCGTATTCTGTCTTCCTTCCATGCAGCTGTCACGCAGCCTTGCAAGAGGCGAGAAACTTACATCGCAGGCAGAGTATGCGGGAGCACAGGATGCTTTTGAGGCGGCGCTTAAGATCGATACCGCTTCCGTGGAAGCTTATCATGGCATGGCAAATAATTATCTGGCACAGCAGAAGACTCTGGAGGCCGAGGAGATCTATTACGCCGGCTGGGAGCAGACACAGGATGAAAAACTGCTCGATTATTACTGCACGCTGCTGCTCAATGAGGCGGTTGCGGAAATTAATGATAAGAACTGCAGTCTTGCCACGGTGGCAAAATGTATTCAGGTGTTGGAAACCGAGCCGGCAAACGAGGATGCCCTGAAGCTTATGGGGACTTGTTATGAGCGTCTTTTCCGGGTGTCAGACGAGCATGAGACATGTGAGATGTTCTATGACGCGGATGCTTCACAGGATACATGCGGTTATGTGGAATATGAGCAGCTGATGCACAGATTACTGGCCATACACCAGGCGAATCCCTCGGAAGAGATCGGCGGGATCCTGAGACAGTATGCACTGATCGATATGCCCTATGTGCGGATCAGTATTCCGCACATGGAACAATATATGACGCTTCTTACGCAGGTCAATGATGTTGTTAACGATGGGGGAATCACTGAAACGCTGGCGTGTCTTGCTCGTGCAAAAGAAGTTGAAGATTATTTTGCGAAAGCTTTCACTGAATTTGCGGCGGGTAATTATGCTTATGCAAGAGAAGTAGTGTCGGATGAAACCTATCAGCAGATCAGGGATGATTTTATTGCGGAGAATTCCGGTTACTGGGAGGGCTCGGTCTACATTCCTGTAAACAGTGAGCAGATGGTTCTGCACAATGAGGACGGCAGAGTCAGATTTTCATTTTTAGGGGAAGAGGACTGCGAGAACCATAAGGGCATTATTTCTGTCTGGGGTACAAAGCAGGAAGATGACGGCGTGCAAAGAAGTGTGATCTCCTATGAGCCGGCGGCGGATAGTGCGTCGGGCGGACAGACAGTATATAAAGTACAGTATCTGTACAGCAACGTGAAGATCAACGGTGCATATGTACCGCAGATGAATTATAGATTCGATACTGAGGTGACCACGCAGGACGGTATCACCACCAACGCCATCGGCGACTGGGGCGGCGAACATGAGTGGGAGATCGACTATTGATCATATTTCGGAATGGAGGAAAATGCTATGAGTAAAAAACCAACGGTATTAATGATTCTGGACGGTTACGGCCTGAATGACAAGGCACAGGGCAATGCGGTCGTGGAGGCCAATACACCTGTGATGGACAAGCTGATGGCTGAGTGTCCTTTTGTCAAAGGCAATGCCAGCGGGATGGCGGTAGGACTTCCCGACGGACAGATGGGCAATTCGGAAGTAGGGCACCTGAATATGGGCGCAGGCCGTATCGTATATCAGGAACTCACAAGAATTACCAAGGAAATACAGGACGGCACATTTTTTGAGAATCCCGCCCTGCTTGACGCCGTGAACAATTGTAAGAAAAACGATTCTTCGCTGCATATGTTCGGCCTGCTGTCCGATGGCGGTGTGCACAGTCACAATACGCATTTGTACGGTCTGCTTGAGCTGGCTAAGAGAAACGGCCTTGAGAAAGTGTATGTACATGCTTTTCTGGATGGGCGTGACACGCCTCCGGCAAGCGGTAAAGGCTTCGTGGAAGATTTGGAAGCAGAGATGAAGAAGATCGGCGTAGGTGAAGTTGCTACCGTGACCGGACGATACTATGCGATGGACAGAGATAACAATTACGATAGAGTGGAGAAAGCTTATCTTGCACTGACAAAGGGTGAGGGCCTGGAGGCAGCCAGCGCACCGGAGGGGATTCAGGCTTCTTATGACAGAGAAGAGACAGATGAGTTTGTGAAGCCTACCGTGGTGAAGAAGAATGGTGAGCCTGTGGCAGTCATTAAGGATGGCGATTCCGTAGTATTTTTCAATTTCCGTCCGGATAGAGCCAGAGAGATCACCAGAAGTTTCTGTGATGACGATTTCAAAGGTTTTGCAAGAGAGAAAAAGTTAGATCTTACTTATGTATGCTTCTCTGATTACGATCCTACGATTCCGAATAAGGAAGTTGCATTCCATAAGATTGCGGTTACGAATACGTTTGGCGAGTGGCTTGCGGCCCACAATATGAAACAGGCAAGACTGGCTGAGACGGAGAAGTATGCTCATGTGACATTCTTCTTCAACGGTGGCGTGGAAGAGCCCAATGAGGGAGAAGAGAGAATTCTTGTTAACTCACCCAAGGATGTTGCAACTTATGATCTGAAACCGCAGATGAGCGCTTATGAAGTATGCGATAAGCTGGTTGGCTGTATTAAGTCCGGTGAATACGATGTGATCATCATCAACTTTGCAAATCCTGATATGGTAGGACATACTGGTGTGGAAGCAGCGGCGATCAAGGCTGTGGAAGCGGTTGATGAATGTGTGGGACGCGCGGTAGAAGCAGTCAAGGAAGCAGACGGCGTATTATTTATCTGTGCTGATCACGGCAATGCCGAGCAGTTGGTGGACTACGAGACAGGCGCACCGTTCACGGCACATACGACCAATCCGGTGCCGTTCATTCTTGTGAATGCAGATCCGGCCTATAAGCTGAGAGAGGGCGGATGCCTGGCAGATATCGTACCGACACTGATCGAGCTTATGGGTATGGAACAGCCGGAAGAGATGACAGGAAAATCACTGCTTGTCAAATAAAGTTATCTGAGATAGATAAAATAAACGATTTAAATATGACAAAGAGGACATATATGCTTCGGCAGATATGTCCTTTTTTCGGTTTGCGCGCCATGGGCGAGCTCTAACAGGTGACTATGGATATCGTGCTTGACATGAATTAGGATTATAAGTATACTAAGTGTACCATCACTAATAGTACAGTTAGTATGGATGGCGGTAGTTGTCATTGTACGGAAAGGAGACAGCATGATAATCATAGACTATAAAGACACCAGGCCAATTTATGAACAGATAGTGGAACGATATAAGAATCTGATTCTTAAAGGAGTCATACAGGCTGACGAGCAATTACCATCGGTGCGGAATCTGGCGATGGAGCTGTCTATCAATCCCAATACGATACAGAAAGCTTATGCGGAACTGGAGCAGCAAGGCTTCATTTATACGGTGAAGGGCAGGGGTAATTTTGTGTCGGGAGACAGCGGTTTGATAGATAAACGGAAGAATGAATACTTAGAACAGATCCTTGCGCTTGTGAAAGAAGTGCTGGAGATCGGTATGTCCAAAGTGGAGCTCATACGTGAGATCGAAGCGCTTTAGGCAGAAGGAGGGAAGATATGATAGAGATACATAATCTGACTAAGACCTTTGAGAAGTTAAAAGCGGTTGATGAAGTCAGTGTTACGATAAAAGATAATACTGTGTTCGGGCTGATCGGAACCAATGGTGCAGGCAAGAGTACTGTGCTTCGTATGACAGCCGGAGTGCTTAAGCCGGACAGCGGTACGGTGGCAGTGGATAATATGCCCGTATATGACAACGTGGAGGCGAAGAAAAAACTCTTTTTCATTGCAGATGAACCGTATTTTTTTGCCAATTCCAATGCACAGGCAATGGAGACATATTACAGCAGTATTTATGAGGAGTTTGATAAAGAAGAATTCTACAAATATCTGGAGAGCTTTAATCTGGATAAGAACAGGAAGATAGGAACCTTTTCCAAGGGTATGAAAAAGCAGTTGGCGCTCCTTTTAGGGATCTGCGCGCATACGAAGTATCTTCTGTGTGACGAGACTTTTGACGGCCTGGATCCGGTGATGCGGCAGGGTATTAAGTCAATCTTTGCAAAAGAGATGGAAGAAAGAGGGCTGACGCCGGTGATCGCTTCCCATAATTTGAGGGAGCTGGAGGATATCTGTGATCATGTAGGGCTGTTACATAAGGGCGGTGTGCTGCTGTCCAAAGACCTGGAGGATATGAAGTGTAACATTCAGAAAGTACAGTGTGTGTTTGCGTCCACGGATGATGAATTAAAAGCATTAAACGGCATGGAAGTGCTTAAGAAAGAACAGAGAGGTTCCCTGCGTACTTTTACCGTAAGAGGTACGAGGGAGGAAGTGACGGCGAGATTTGCCACGGTAGATACGGTATTCTATGAGGTACTGCCGCTGTCCTTAGAGGAAATCTTCATCAGTGAAACGGAGGTGGTTGGATATGACATTAAGAAACTCATTCTGGGTTAACAGCAAGGAAAATCATAAACGCCGGATCTGGGTATGGATCGTAGTGGTCCTGATACAGTTAATGGCGTATGTAGGCATACTGACAGTGTATTTGAGCCGCATCAGAATGTGGAACAGCGAAGGATCCTACCGGACTCATGAAGAATTTCAGAAAGCGATGTATCAGGCGGCAAAAGACGCCCTGGGATTTCAGGACAACCTGTTGTTTGCCGTACTCATTATGGCTGCTGTTATAGGAATACATGGCTTTTCATATCTTTTTGACAGGAAAAAAGTGGATATGTATCATAGCGTACCCGTGAATAAGAATAAAAGGTTTGCGGTAATCTATGTGAACGGTATCATAATTTATCTTGTTTCCGTTTTATTGAGTCTCCTGATCGGTGTGGTCACTGCCGCAATACAAGGGGCGATGAACAGTGATGTGATGGCGGTGGTAGGACTTGGATTTCTTTGGAATTTCCTGTTCTTTCTTGTGATGTATCATATCGCGATATTTGCTGTTATGGTGACAGGAAACCGGTTTATTACCATCTGCGTTACAGGCGGGTTGATCGGGTATGAATATGTTATATATATGTTATGCAGTAAGATGAAATATGCGTTTTTTGAGACCGTATCAGGGTTTTATATTACACAGCAGCCGAAATTGTCGGTGATTTACGATTACAGTTTCAATATCTGGTCATTTAAGATGGCGGAGAATGCCAATGCCATTGCCAGGGAAGTGTTGCCTTACTATGGGAAATGGTTTATACTTGCGTTAGTGATTCTGGCTGCGGCATGGCTCTGCTATGTGAGACGGCCGTCAGAGGCGGCAGGCAAGGCGATTGCCTTTCCCAGGCTGGAGCCGGTTATTAAAGTCGCCGTTGCCATTCCTGCGGGAGTCGGACTCGGAATGTGGGTACACGCAGCGGCCTATTATAATATGCTGTTGACAGCAGCGAGCATGGTCGTTGGAGGCGCGTTTGTCTGTGCATTTATTGAAGTTATCTATGATTTTGACATAAAGAGCTGTTTCAGGCATTTACTGTCCAGCGCAATAGCCGTGGCAGGCATTGTTCTGATCTTCGTGACTTTCAAGCAGGATCTGCTTGGTTATGACAGGTATCTGCCGACTGTGGATCAATTGGACAGTATTGCACTTGGCGTGGACTATTTCGGTGAATTCTGGGATAAAGATTTCAGCTATATGGGGTATGCGGAATTCTCAGAGGAGCATATGTTCCTTAAGGATGTGGAACCTGTGCTGACATTGGCGGAGAAGGCACAGCAGGATAAACAGGAGAACATGGATGATCCCAGAATAGTCAATGTACTGTACCGCTTAAAGTCAGGCAGAAAAGTGGGCAGATGTTTCTATGTGGATTTTTCCAATCCTGCAAATGAAGCATTGATGAACCGGATTGTTGGCACGTCGGAATTCAAAGTGGGAACTTATCAGATCATGACAGATATGGAGTCCTATGATCAGGCAGTGGGAATCACCTACAGTAACGGAGCCGTTAAGGTGGCGTTACCGGTGGAGGATATCCGGAAGCTGAGAGAGGCTTACGTACAGGATCTGACAAAAGCAGATTTTACACTGATGAATTCGAAGCGGCCCTGTGGACAGATCAGAATCGCGATGCCCAATTGGATCGAGAGTCGACTGGATGTGTATGACAGCTATGAGAATACGATCGCATATCTGCAGTCACGGGATGCATTCTATCCGGTTGAACTGGATTTGGATGCGATCGCGGACATTACGGTGAACAATTTTCACTTTGAGCTTGACGACGACGATTCGACACAGGTTCTTGGTGTGGAAACCCGTGAAGCGGTGGCAGTCAGTGACTATATGTATGACGGAGATCATACGGTAACTAAGACGTTCTTTGAAAAGGACGAGATAGAAGAGATTATTGCTTCTATCTATCCGGCATCTATGTCTTCCATATGGAATGACGGCAGGGAACTGGATGAAAATTATGATCTCTTTATCACGTTTAAGAAGGATACGACATATCCATATGACAGGAGTAATATTGGCGTATACTATAAATTCTATACCGGGCAGGTACCGCAGTTTGTCGTAGAGGGAACAGCGGTAGGAGCCGGGGATGAATAAGTCTGTAGAGGAAAGGCAGTTTCATGAATACAGGTCGGGCAGAATCTGTGATCAGCGTAAGGGACTTATATAAGATTTACCGGGTCGGGGAGACTAAGGTGCGGGCATTAAACGGGGTCAGTTTTACGATCAACCGAGGAGATTTCTGCTCCATTGTTGGAACCTCCGGTTCCGGTAAATCTACACTTCTCAATATGTTGGCGGGACTGGAGAAACCAACTAAGGGAGAGATCGTGATCGCAGGGGAACACATGGAAACAAAGTCAGAGAACCAGTTAGTGGCGTTCAGACGGGAACATATCGGATTTATTTTTCAGTCGTTTAATCTGATGAGTACCATGAATGCTATTGAGAATGTTGCGCTTCCCCTTACTTTTCAGGGAATGGATAAGAAGAGGCGCAATGCCAGAGCGGAGGAGATGCTGGATCTGGTTGGATTGACCAAGCATAAGAAGCACCGGCCGAATCAGATGTCCGGCGGACAGCAGCAGCGCGTGGGTGTGGCAAGGGCTTTGGTCGTGGAACCGGAGATCATCTTTGCGGACGAGCCTACGGGCAATCTGGATTCCAACACTTCGGTGGAAGTGATGAATCTGATGAAAAAGGTTGTGCGGGAAAAGAAGCAGACGCTTGTCATGGTAACTCATGACAATTATCTGGCTGGCTTTGCAGATTTGGTACTTAGGATCAAGGACGGTAAGATTGTTGAGATAGAGGACAGGCGCGGCATGGAAATGCCGGTTGAGATTCAGGCCAAAGCGACGGATTAGCCGCGGGGTATTCTTCGCGGCTGATGTTGGGTGCGGCGTGGGGATGGAAAGACAGGAATGCATACGAAGCGATGCCGGTGTATGGGACGCTTCGGAATGGAGGAAGAGATGAGAAGAAGAGATTGGAATGCGGGAAGAGGCTTCACGGGAAAAGGAACGGTACATAGCCTGCTGCTTGGCGCGGCATTGTGTGCGGTACTGATATCGGCATTTCCGTCGATCATGCCGGGGAGCGGCATGTCCTATGTTGAGGCGGCTCCGGAGGATGAAGCATCGTATGAGGAAAATAAAGACAGTATTAGCGTGAATACGATCAACCGCAGTTCTGACAGGGTCATTACGGATGAAGACAGGGGTGATGCGGATGCAGATCTGCTTTACTATATGCAGAGCCTGGAAGTCCGTTATCGTCTGGATCAGAAGATGATGGAGAACCTTCACAAGGTATTCGACAGTGCAGTATATTATATCGCTAATACGGAAATGTCTCTTACGGAGCTGTGGTCCTATGTGAGTTCGGTAAAGGGTACCATGGAGTCCACGGCGGTAGCAAATGTCTCCATGACAACCAGTGAATTTCTGCAGGTAGGAGACAACTGGGAGACACCTACGGTCAGTTATGGACAACAGATATCCATTGTACTTCCCGTGATCAATTTCGGAACGGAAGAGTTGAATGATCTGATCATAGAGCCGGCCGTGTCAACGGTCGTATCGGAGTGGCCTTTTGAACCGGATATGACCAGCTATATACAGACAGAGCCTTATATTCCGGGCAACAAGACAAAAGATGCGGCGATGCAGAACCGGAGAGAGTTTACGTTCCACTTTACGGCCAGAAGTGATGTGATGACGGGATATTATCCGTTAAAATTTAAGGTCTCTTATACCAAGTCGGGCATCCGCTGCGAAGAACCTGCGGAACTCACGGTATATGTAAAGACGGTGGGTAAACCGGGAAGCGGTCTCATCGGTGGCAGCGGGCAGGAAGCCGCAGGCGCCAAGCCAAGGATCGTGGTGACCGGATTTGAGACGAATCCGGAGAAAGTCTATGCGGGCGATACATTTACCCTGACGATACATGTGCAGAATACTGCTAAGGATATGGCCGTTACCAATGTGCTTTTTGACATGCAGGCAGCGATCGAGGGAGAGGATAAGACGAATACCTACTCTGCATTCCTGCCGACTTCGGGGGCAAGTTCCGTCTATATGGAGAAGATCGGGGCGGATACCACAAAAGACATTGTGATCGAGATGACGGCCAAAGCAGATCTGGCGCAGAAACCATATGTACTCGATGTGAATATGAAATATGATGCCGGGCTTATGTTTGACGTGACGGATAAGGCGAGCGTTTCCATTCCGATTTTGCAGGAGAGCCGTTTTGATACGAGCATTCCGGAAGTCGTTCCGGCGGATATCACAGTGGGATCACAGTCTAATGTGATGTTCAGCATATATAATACGGGTAAAACAACGCTGTATAATGTTCAGGTCAAATTCAGAGCGGATTCCATTGACGAGGCATCGGCATTTGTCGGGAATCTGCAGTCTGGCAATACGGGCAATGTAGACGTCATGCTGACCGGTATCGCGGCAACGATGGATGATGGCACGGTCATGATGGATATTTCCTATGAGGATGAAGCTGGGAATGTCACATCCGTGGAGAAACCCATCACGCTCATGGTAACGGAAGAATTCTTCGACGAGTCGATGATGGGCGGCGACATGATGGGTGGCGACATGATGGGCGGCGATATGATGGAGGGAGAGCAGACAGGCCCGAAGAAAGGCCTGATCGCGGCTATTGTGGTTGGCGTGATCGTGGCGGCAGGCGTTGGCTTGGGGGCATTTCTGCATATACGCAAGAAGAGAAAAGCAGCGAAGCTTCTGGCGGATGAGCTTGCGGACCTGGAGAAAGAAATCAGCGCTGAAAGCGATGAAAGATATAATAACTGATTTGGATTTCAAATTCTGATAGAAGCAATACCGCAGGCGGGCCTGAGGTAACAGAGGTATATTTATGAAATTCCTTGACTTGCTGCGGATGAGCAGCGGTAATTTATGGAAAAGAAAAGTGCGTACCATTCTTACGGTCCTTGGCGTAGTCATCGGCGTGGCATCTATTGTTGTCATGGTTTCACTTGGCTTGGGGTTGAGCCGCTCCCTGATGAAACAGTACGAATCCTACGGGAGTCTTAAGCAGATCACGGTGCAGGAGTCATGGGGCAATGAGAGCGGAGAAGAAAAACGCCTGGATGATAAGCTGGTGCAGGAAATCCGGGCAATCGAGCATGTGGAGTCGGTATATCCGGTATTGCAGATGTCAGCCACAGCTCAATACGGAAGCTATCGGGGTTATCTGCAGATTTATGCGATGAATAAAGAAGCATATGAGGAGATGGGAATCAAGGTTGAGGAGGGACAGCTGCCCGGCAATGATGAAGAATTAAAATTCTTTTATGGCTGCGAAGTGCTGCAGAACTTTTATAACTCCAAGGGAAGCGGCGGCAGTTATTGGGAGACAGGCGTACTTCCGGATATTGACCTGATGCGTGATCCGATCTTTATCGTATTTGATACCAGTTATACACCGGGGGATAACAACACGGAAGAGGGAACAACGCCTCCTCCGCCGAAGAAATATCTGATCGAAACCTGCGGGATAGAACAGACGCCTCCGGAGGGTGAGTGGTCACAGTACGGGTGGCGCACATTCTGTGATCTGGAACAACTGCTGCCACAGCTTAAGAAGATGTTTAAGAATAAAGTGATTCCGGGACAGCCGACGACCAAGACAGGTAAGCCATACAAGGAAATCTTTTACAGTGAGCTGCAGGTCAATGTGGACAGTATGGATAACGTGATGGAGATACAAACCTATCTGAAAGATCTGGGATATAATGTATACAGCCAGACAGAGTGGGTGGAATCGGAACAGAAGACTATGGGCTATATCCAGGCTGTGCTGGGAGGGATCGGTGCGGTGTCGCTCTTTGTGGCGGCCATCGGTATCACCAATACGATGATGATGTCTATCTATGAACGGACAAAAGAGATCGGCGTTATGAAAGTATTGGGCTGTGATCTCAGGAACATAAGGAGTCTGTTTTTGATGGAAGCGGGGTTCATTGGGTTTATCGGTGGTGTGATCGGACTGATCTTAAGCTTTACTATCTCGGCGGTGATCAATAAGGTAGCCCAGTCTGCGCAGGAGTATATGCAGGGAATATCCTATATTCCGGTCTGGCTTGTACTGCTTTCTCTGGTGTTTGCAGTGCTTGTGGGTATGGTGGCCGGATTCTTCCCGGCCAGACGGGCGATGAAGTTAAGTCCTCTTGCGGCTATCAGGAATGAGTAAAAAGCTTATTTTGACTGCATGTACGGAGCCGGGCAGTAAAGCAGGGCGGAAATGAGGGGAATATGAGAAAGTATTTGATGGTTTTGTTGTCAATCTGTATGATGGCGTTGGTCACGGGATGTGGTGAACAACAACAGGCAGTTGATACGGGCGAAGCGGCGGAGGAAATTGTAGAGGACGAAGAGCGGGAGGCAGAGAGCGCTGCGGAAACTTTGCAAGAGCTTCCGGAAGAAGTTTATGATTCTGACGATAATGAGGAAGAGATACAAGAGCAGGTAAACGGCAGCCCCTCTCACACGGAAGACGCCACAGGAGCGATAGCGGAGGATGTGTGGGATGCGTTACCTCAAGGCAGGCGGCTGACACCGGATGAATTGCAGGAATATACCGAATGGGCGCAGGAGAGAGAAAACTACGGTTTTCTGCTGTCGCATTGGGATAATCCGACCGAGATCGATCTCATGCAGGTGTTCTATAGCGGCGCCGGAATTTCCCGGCAGGGTACGGAGGAAGAGATTCAGGCCTTTCTGACAAGATACGGGCAGGAAGAACTGTACACGGATTTCTTTGCAATGGATAAGGGTGCGGTGAGCGAGTTCCTGAATAGAAAGGTCGGCCTTAACTATGACGAGATCCTTGCAAAAGGCAACCGGAGCCTGGAAACTGTTTATTACCCGGAAACAGAAAGCTTCTGTTTTGAGACAGGGGATACGAATTACTGCATGTTCGAATGTATTGCCGGGGTGGAGAATGGAGAGGGCACGCGGGTGACCTTGTTCTTTCAGGGCTATTCATGGGAGACGCAATGTATAACGGAGGTGTCGAATAACGACCTGCGGATGATCACCTACAATCATGTGCAGGAGGGAATGGCACTTGATGGGGAGCCTGCATCCGGCTCCGGGGCAGATACAGGGTGCCTGATCGATCAGACGGTTTTAGATCAGCTGCGTATGGATGCGGATGCCTCCGCAGTGATGAATCAATATGTGCTTGGCGATTGGAGCAAGATCACCAAAGAGGCGCTGCAGGGGATCTGGTATTGTCATCCCGGTGATGTGGGAGATAATAAGGAATATGACGTAGTGCTTCAGTTTGAGGGTGATGAGGCTGTCGTTTATTATCCTGCGGTAGGTTTTTATGGGGATGCCCGTTATGAATGGGATGTGATAGACAGAAGCGACAGAGGGCTGAGTCCGGAGCTTGCCATATATTGGAACGGGACGAAAGAAGGAGAACTGGCATGGTACATACTTGGCATATCGGATGAGAGGGATTATTTCTGGTGTAACGGAGAAGTGTTTTACAGACAGAAGAATGCCGAATAAATTGCAATAACAGGATTATAAAATGAACCTCCTGTGTGCATACTACTTTAAAAAGCAGTTTGCACGCAGGAGGTTTTTGTTTGCAGGAATGGAGGTTATACTATGGCTATGAAATTAAGGATTGTAGATGTGCACGCAAGGGAGATATTGGATTCCCGTGGAAATCCTACGGTGGAGGCGGAAGTGACGGCGGAGAGAGAAGTGGGAGGCGCTCAGTATGTGGGGCGGGCGGCCGTGCCCAGCGGAGCCAGTACCGGACGTTTCGAGGCAGTGGAACTCCGGGATGGAGAGACAAGATATTTTGGTCTTGGCACGACTAAGGCGGTGAATAATGTCAACACGAAGATCAGGGAAGCTTTGATGGGAATGAACGCTTTTGACCAGGGATTGATTGATCGTATTCTGATCGAGCAGGACGGCACGGATAATAAGAGCAATCTGGGTGCCAATGCAACTCTTGGCGTGTCTATGGCCTGTGCCAAAGTGTGCGCCGAAGCCATGGGGATTCCGCTCTACCGCTATCTGGGCGGCGCTTATACGAGACTGCTTCCCGTGCCCATGATGAATATTTTAAACGGTGGAAAGCATGCAGATAACACAGTAGATTTTCAGGAGTTCATGATCATGCCGGTCCAGGCGGAGTGTTTTGCCGACGGTTTGAGAATCTGTGCGGAAATCTATCATAATCTGAAAAAAATCTGTAATGACAGAGGACTGTCCACGGGTGTGGGTGACGAAGGAGGATTTGCGCCGTCGCTGCCGGATGCTTTTGCGGTGCTCGATTTGATCGTGGAGTCTATCAAGGCGGCAGGGTATACGCCGGGACAGGATATCAAGATTGCGCTGGATGTGGCGGCATCGGAGCTTTATGACGAGGCTGATGGGGTCTATCACTTCCCCGGTGAGACAGAATTGAAGCGCAAGAGAAACAGGATCAAAGGAAGCCGTGTGACGGAATGCTATGAAGCAGGAAGCGAATTTGAGGACAATGCAGACATGCAGGAGATCACCAGAAGCACGGAGGAGATGGTGGCTTATTACGAGGAATTAGTAGAACGCTATCCCATCATATCCATTGAGGACGGCCTGGCAGAGGATGATTGGGATGGCTGGCAGATGATGACCAGAAAGCTTGGCGATAAGATCCAGCTTGTGGGAGACGATCTGTTTGTGACTAACACGAAGCGGCTTGATGCGGGCATTAAACTGCAGGTGGCTAATGCGATTCTGGTCAAAGTCAACCAGATCGGTACGGTCAGCGAGGCTATGGACGCCATCGAGATGGCACAGACAAACGGTTACCATGCCGTGATTTCCCATCGATCCGGGGAGACGGAGGATACTTTTATCGCAGATCTTGCTGTGGCAGTCAATGCGGGACAGATCAAGACTGGCGCGCCCTGTCGAAGTGACCGTGTGTCGAAGTATAACCAACTTCTGCGGATCGAGGAAGATCTGGGGAGCGTGGCATGTTATAAGGAGCCGTTTAATAAGATATAGGCGGGCATTTACTGTGATCCCGTAAATAGCATATAGGAATAGCACTCTGCATCCTTGCTGTACTCCTGTGCGATGGCAAAAGGGTTATGGAGCTGCGGGAAAGCCCAGTTGTCTCTGCCGAAGAATTCCTCCGGTTCATACTGGGCTTCCTCAATTTCTATCGTGCTGTCAACCCGGGCAGCCAGATAGCGCACCCGCTCCAGAACATGTTCTTCTTCCGTAACGGGCTCAACGCCGATAAATTCAGCCAGTATGCCGTCGCAGAGGCGGTAGAATGCAGCACATTTCAAGGTGCCGTCGGGTCTGTGCAGACGAAAAGAAAAGCCGTACAGATCATCGCCGCTGTCCAGTCCGTAATGATAGAAACGCAGGCTGTCTATGGAACTGCCGCAGCAGGCCTCGGCGCTTTGTCGGATCCTGTCCTGAACGCCCGGCCAGTCATCGGCAAAAAAATCTCCCTCAGGGTTGGCATCCAGCCGGCAGAAGATACGTATGTCAGCTGCAGCAGCATCATTTCCCAGTTCCAGGTCTTTGGGCCACATGGTATCCATCCCGGCATTGGCGGCAAAATCCATGCTGCCATAATACCAGTTTATCGGCTTGACGGCAGCAAAGCGGGTGGGGCAGCTTTCACCGGAGGGCAGTATACAGGAAGACCATTTGAATCCCGCTTCATCGTTAGCGCACAAAAGGTAATAGTCTTTGTGGGGAACGATGATTCGTTCACCCGGAATGAGATGATGGGGCGTCGGGGATGTTTTGTCCTGTATTAACAGATCATGGAAACGTCCGTCTGCGTAGAATTTTTCCGCAATATTCCAGAGAGTATCACCGGGCAGCACCTCGTATTCCACATCCTGTTCGGGTCCAAAACTAAGATGGATGTAGTCGTCCTCATCTGTTCCGGGATAGCCGGGCAGTGTGGTGAGAAGGTTCCACGTATCTACATCCGTTATTCTTTTTTCGCCGGCAAGATATGCGGGTAAGTCCGCCGTATCCGCAGCGGAAAGCTTATATACACCGGACTGGCGGCAGTCCTGCAGGGCTCCGTCCTTAAGGTAGTAGCAGTTTGTGGTGGTGCCTTTGGACGGATTGACAGTATTGCAGGCAATGCCATAGATGGGTGCGTAGAAGCTGAGATATGTCTGATGAATGGAAACATTCCCGGTGTTCACGCAGGTGTCTACGTCACCGCCGTTGGAGGCACAGATGCCCGCAGAGATCAGGGAGGAAGTATGATCCCAGTCAGCCTGTTCGATAAGGATATTTCCGCTGTTAGTGCATTTGCTGATCGTGCCACGGCTTGATCCGGCGATTCCGCCTGCAAGCTGCACGGACGTCACGGATCCTGTGTTGTGTGAATCCTGGATCATGCTTCCGGTCAGTGCCTGCCCGGCAATACCGCCTGCGGCGTAGTTATATACATAGTAGGAGTCGGCGAGCGTATGGAGCGTTATTGTTCCATCATTGACACAATTTTTGAGGATGCCCTGATTGGAGCGGCAGATACCGCCTGCGTACAAAGTATCTACGGCAAGTGAGCCCTCAGGCGGTTGTGTGCTTTGGTCTGATCCTGCTTCTACGGTTCCCGTAAAGCGGCAGTTTATCATCTGCCCGTAGTTGATGGCTGCGATGCCGCCTGCACTCCAGGCCCCCGATACATTGGCGTGAACATCACAGTTTTCTATGGTGCCGGAGTTGGCAAAGCAGAGAGAGGAAGCGATGATAACATTGGTCAGTCCATCCGTATCCTCATAGATGCTGTCTTCCAAAGTAGTCTGAAAAGAGCAGTCGCGAAGCGTAAGGTCTGAGATTCTGGCATTTTCGCCCAATGAAGTAAAGATGGCGGCAAACCATGTTTCGGATCGGGCATGATATCCGATCAGAGCGTGTCCGTTACCATCAAAATGACCGTTATAGTAAGCAATCGGAGAATAGGTATTGTCCGGGCATGTATCCGCCCAGTTTTCCCAATTGTCTGTATCATTCAGAATCAGATCTTCGGCGAGACGGACGTTCACATTTTTATCTATATCACGAACGGTTTTTGTAAACCAGCGGAAGTCTTCTTTGGTGTACAGAAGGTAATAACCGTCCGTATCCTGCGGGGGTGTGTCAGACTTTTGGGAAGGATAGATATGAGATCCAAGCAGAAACATACATAGGATACAGAAAACAAATATGGACAGAATAAGTTTTTTGCGGATGAGTTTCTCTTTCAACGGATGACCTCCTTTTGGACGAAGCGTGATATGAAAGGATTATCTTATGATTATTTTACCTGGCTGTCAGGGATGTGGCAAGATGAAATGGTTTTGAAAAGGGATGCAGGAATTGATCTGAAATATTTTGTCTGTTCGGTGGAGGACTATATCGGGAATACATTGTTTCCTCTAATTCTATGTGGAATTCTTCCGTGCATTGGCAACAGGAATTTCAATCTGAATAATGTAATCCTCAATCCGGTCGATGACATTCTCATTGATGCCCATTTCATAAGAAAATCCGGACAGTGTCAGTCCATGTTCTTTGGCATAATCGATGATTTGGCGGTATTTGCAGGGGATGTCATCCCAATTGCCTTTATGAAATGCTCTTATATAGGATCCGCCGGGCTGTATATGCAGCCCGGTTTTTTGTATGGGAAAAGGAATCTCAATAAAAAGCCGGGTGTAGTTGTCGAAATTGCCGCGGTAAAGATCCTCCACAGGTATCATACTCCCATAGGAGGCGTCGTGCAGGCGCTTGATCTGATATTTCTGCGTCTCGGCAGTGATCATCTCCACTTCTTTGTCAAAAGAGATATCGCTGTTGATATTCACAGTCACCAGACAGCGTTCTTCTTTTTCGATCACACTGATTTCCGATAGATCCATAGTCAACAGGGTAACCATGTTCTGGCGGTGGCTGCATAATGTCTGGCGGACAGCCTTTAAATGGGTGATGTTGCGGTTCAGGTCGGCAATTTTTTCATCCAGAAGTGTTTTCAGGCTGGCGGCAGAGCGGTCTTGCATAAAAGACCGGATCTCATTGACGGATACATCCAGTTCCCGCAGCAGCAGAATGGTTTCCAGAATAGGACTCTGGTAGTAGTTGTAGCAGCGGTAGCCATTTTCCGGATTAATGACAGCGGGTTTGAACAGATCGATCTCATCATACCACATGAGAGTTTTTTTGTTGATGCCGTGCATGGCGGCGAATTGGCCGATGGTGAGAAGCTTGCTTTTTTCGTTCATGGAATCCTCCTTATGTCGTCAATCGTTTCGGATAATCTTTTTTTATCAAAAGGCTTGACTGTACAGTTACTGTACGGTCTATGATACGCTATACAGAAGAAGAAAGCAAGACTGCATCTTAAAAGGAGTAGAAAAATGGAAAAACACAATGTGTATGAAAAACCTGTTACTTTGAGAAATATCATGAGATTTGCCATCCCGACCATAGCCATGACGGTTTTTATGTCTTTCTATACGATGGTGGACGGACTGTTCGTATCCAATCTGATCGGCACGGACGCATTATCTGCCATTAATCTGACAGCACCCATCATTCAGCTTGTCACGGCCATATCGACGATGCTCGCCACCGGTGGCAGCGCGGTCATCATGAAGAAAATGGGAGAGCAGAAAGCAGGGGAGGCCAGAGAGGATTTTACTTTTCTGATTCTGGTGAATGTGGCAGTGGGAATCTTCATGTGCGGTCTTGGATATTCGCTGATGGATCGTATTTTTGCGGGAATGAACCTGTCTGCAGTGGTGGCAGGGTACTGCGTGGAGTATTTGAGCCGCTATCTGCTATTTACCGTGCCCATCCTGTTGATGAATAACTTTACCCTGTATATGATCGCCAGCGAGAAAGCGAATCTGTCCCTTATGTGTTCCGTGGCAGGCGGTGTTTTGAATATGGCGCTTGATTATGTGTTTATCTCCGGGCTTGGCATGGGAATCGGCGGCGCGGCAGTGGCCACGGGATTGGGATATTCCGTGACAGCGGTGACAGGCTTGTTTGTTTTTGCACGCACCAGGAACCTGCTGCATTTCACAAAACCGGTATGCCGCCTGAAAGTTCTTGTGAATGCGGCAGCCAATGGATGTTCTGAGATGGCCACGGCTCTTGTCACCGGTATTATCACGATGCTATTTAACTGGACCATGCTCCATTATGTGGGAGAGAATGGGGTTGCCGCCGTCACGATCATCATGTATGTGTTGATGTTTGCGAGTTCGCTCTATACGGGATATTCTTATGGGGTAGCGCCCATGCTCAGCTTCTATTATGGGGAGCAGAATCATGATAAACTTCAAAAACTCGTTCGGATGAGTATGAAAGTGATCGCAGTGATCTGTCTTGTGACGGTAGCGGGCTCTTTCTTCCTGACAAAGCCTCTCGTAGCCATTTTTGCCCGTCCGGACAATCCGGTCTATGATCTGGCGGTGACAGGGAACAGGATCTGTACGGCAGCGCTGTTGTTTATTGGGTTTAATATTTTTACCAGCGGAATGTTTACAGCATTATCAAACGGTATGATCTCGGCAGTACTGGCTTTTTCCCGCTCTTTTGTATTTATGCTTATCACTATGATCGTTCTGCCCATGATCTTAGGCGTGAATGGTGTCTGGCTTGCCACACCGGTGGCGGAACTGATGGCCCTTGTGCTGTCGGCGGTTATGTTTATCAGAAACAGAGCCAGATATGGATATTAAGATAGTAGATAAATAGATTTGACAATTATGCAGGATTGCATTATGATAGGGCGAATACATTTATCCAGAATGAAAGGCGCAGGCATAATGTTGCATATATTGAAAAGCAGCAAAGCGAAATATGAATATGATATCCATGCGTTGGTGAAAGCATTCTATCCGGCATGGGAACTGAAAGTCCTGACACCGGAATCCGTTGTAAAGGACAGGAAGATATGGGATATTGTCCCGGTCATGGAACTGGAATTCGGGGAGACAGAAGTGAAGTTCACCATAGCCGCTGAAACTCCAAAGACAGATGACGCCCATGTATATATATGGTGTAATACCGATCAGGTGGAACCGTCAGAATATAAAGATGAATTTAAACGTTTCCTGTATACCGCGCTGCAGGAAGAAACAGGAATATCGCTGCCATGGGGAAATCTGACAGGAATCAGGCCCACGAAGATTGCCATGACAATGTTGGAGAATGGGGATAGTGAACGGGAAGTGGCTGCTTTTCTCAGAGAGAAACATTTTGTCAGTGAAGACAAGATCAGGCTGGGAATTGAGATCGCGGAGCGCGAGCGGGAAATATTGAGCAGTCTTCACTATGAGAATGGTTATAGTTTATATGTCGGCATTCCCTTTTGTCCGACTACCTGTCTGTACTGTTCTTTTACATCCTATCCGATCAGCGCGTGGAGGGAACGGGTAGGGGATTATCTGACTGCGTTGGAACGGGAGATGAAAGCGGTAGCGCAGATTCAGCAGGGTAAGATATTGGACACTGTCTATATCGGAGGCGGAACGCCCAGTTCCCTGACGGCAGAAGAACTGGACAGGCTGGTCACCAGTTTAAAAGATACTTTTGATTTTGATACCGTGCAGGAGTTCACTGTGGAAGCAGGGCGCGCAGACAGCATTACGGAAGAGAAGCTCCGGGTGCTGTATCGTCATGGAGTGACGAGGATATCGGTCAATCCCCAGACGATGAAAGAGGAGACGCTTCGGCTGATCGGCAGGCAGCATACGGTGCAGCAGGTGGTAAATGCTTTTCGCATGGCGCGCAAGGTAGGGTTTGACAATATCAATATGGATATTATATTGGGGCTTCCCGGGGAGACGAAAGAGGATGTGGAGGCAACGATCGAGGCGATTCTTGCGTTGACGCCGGATTCCCTGACGGTACATTCCCTCGCGGTAAAGCGCGCATCCGGTCTGCACAAGTGGATAGAAGAAAACGGAGTTACGGCTTATAATAACACGGAAGAAACAATGCTGATCGCGGCAGCAGGCGCCCGGGCTATGGGAATGGAGCCCTACTATCTGTACCGCCAGAAGAATATGTCCGGGAATTTTGAGAATGTGGGTTATTCCGTGGAGGGTAAATACGGAATCTACAATATTCTCATTATGGAGGAGATGCAGACGATCGCGGCGCTTGGCGCAGGTTCTATCACAAAAAGAGTGTACCCGGACGGGCGCATCGAGAGATGCGATAATGTTAAAGATGTGGCTTCTTACATAGATAGAATTGACGAAATGATTGAGAGAAAACGAAAACTTTTTGAGGATTTATAAGGATCAGGACAGACTTATTTTAACGGATAAGGATGTCCTTTTTCATTGTGAAGTTTATGCACATCATATAAAATATTATAAAAATATGACTTTTCATGTCACAAAAGGTGTGCAGCGTTGTCTAATGATATGAGAGGGCAGAAGTTATCATCGGGAAAAAGCCCGCAGGAAAGAAAGGAGCATGGTGATCAATATGGAAAAAAGTACAGAGGAATTAGCAGGTTTGATCGAAAAGGCTGTCGCCGGAGATAGCAGATCGCTTGAAACAATTATTCTGAGCGTACAGGATTTGGTGTTTAATCTGTCGCTTAGAATGTTGGGAACATTTGCGGATGCGGAGGATGCAACGCAGGATATTTTGTTGAAAGTGATCACGCATTTGTCCTCTTTTAAGAGAGAAAGTTCATTTTCGACATGGGTTTTCAGCATCGCGGTGAATCATCTGAAAAATTACAAAAAGCATATGTTTGCCCACTATCCGTTAAGCTTTGAATATTACGGGGAAGATATTTTAAACGCGAAGATACATGACGTGCCGGATCTGACGCAGAATGTTGAACAGGCTGTTCTGGCAGAAGAACTTAAAATGTCATGTACGAATGTGATGCTGCAATGCCTGGATACAGAGAGCAGATGCATTTTTATACTGGGAACAATGTTTAAAGTTGACAGTCGCATCGCAGGCGAGATTCTGGGACTGTCTCCGGAAGCATATCGTCAGAGGCTATCCCGTGTGCGCAAAAAAATGGCTGAGTTTCTGAGTGAGTATTGCGGAGAGTACGGAGAGGGGAAATGCAGGTGTAAAGACAGAATCAATTATGCGATCCAAAATCACAGGATCGATCCGGCACATCTTGATTATAACGCCGCGGTCGATCTGTCACAGGAAGATATTCTTGGAGTAAAAGAAGCCATGGAGGAGATTGATGATCTGGCGCAGAGTTTCAGATTTGGCAGACTTTTTGCGGCGCCGGAACAGATCAGGCAATTTGTAAGAGATTTTCTTCAGTCGACATCCTTGTCCGTAGTCAAGGGGTCATAAACGCAATGAGACAGGTTCTATAATGAAAGAGAGGTAATATGGAAATGAATACGCAACTGATATTTGACTATTTAACCGCATTAAATGAGAATAACAACCGCGATTGGTATCATCTTCACAAGACTGAATATAAGGAGGCTAATGCACAGTTTGAAGCGCTGCTGCAGCAGCTGATACTTGAAATAGGTAAAATCGATGATCAGATTTTGCACAATGTGCCAAAAGATCTTACATTTAAACTGGTGCGGGATACAAGATTCAGTCATGATAAATCCCCATATAATCCTGCTTTTCGCGCCCATATCGCAGCGATGGGTAAACTGCCTGTTCCGGTGGGGTACTATCTTATGATCAAGCCGGGCAATCAGTCTTTTTTAGGCGGCGGTTTTTTTGCCGATATGTTTAAAGAAGCTACGACAATGGTGCGGGATTACATCGTGGAAAATCCGGACGAATGGAATGAGATCATCCATGGGGCCGAATTTGAGAAATATTTTACGGTGCAGGGAACATCTCTGAAAAATGTGCCGGCCGGGTATGACAAGGAACATCCACAGGCCGAATATCTGAAATATAAGAGCTGGTATCTTGAATACCATGTGGAAGATCAGTCCTTACTGGATATTGAAACATTTTTCCCGCAAATGGTAAAGGTGTATGAAGCGATGAAGCCTTTTAACGATTACCTGAACAGGGCTCTCACAGGATTTGAAATGCCCCGGAGATAAAATACGCGCAGCTTCATGATTTCCCCATTTTTAGAGATTATTTAAAGGAAAGCTTGTTATGATATGAAAGAGGGAGTACTTCCCTGAATGTACCATAAGCAGCAGACAGGATATTTTATGTGACAGGAGGAGATGGGGATGAGGCGAGTGAGTCTGGTAAAAAGAATTGCGGCGTGTCTTGTGACGGTTGCGCTGTCGGCAGGGGTGCTGGCAGGATGCGGCAAGGCCGGAGGAGACGGCGCAGACGTTGGAACGGTGGATACGGATCATGGAGAGGCAAGTGATGAAACTGCCGATGGCGGGGAAGCACAGGGAACTGCCATGGGACGTTTTGTGGAACGAAACGTGGAGCTTGGAGGGGACAGTCTTACCGATTGGAACAGTCGTGTTTTTAAGCAGGAGGACGGCAGTCTTCTGATTGCAGACAACAGTGGTTTTGTGCTGTGCTCCCATGATAATGGAGATACCTGGACAAGAGAAGATCTGCCTTGGCTTACGCAGATGAGCGAAGAGGGCAAGTGGATCATGAGCATGGCTTTCGGGACGGACAAAACGGCGGCTGTTGTATGGACGGAACCTATGGATCAGAATAGCGCGGATGAGATCAATATGCAGCTCTCGCTTTTCAAACCTGACAATACGGAGGTTCCGGTGGAGATCAAACTCTCGGCGGGTGACTTGTGGGTCAGCTCAGTGTATATATCGGATACGGGCAGGATCTTTGCGAATGCGGCGGGGCCTAACCTGTATGAAGTCAAAGAGGATGGCAGCAGTGAAGTGTTTTTGACCATAGATGCGATAAGTGTGGATCTCGTGCGGTTTCATGGCAATCTTATGCTCATAGACGGGCGTGGATTGGAGGCACCGCTTATCTATGATATGGACAAGCAGGAATATATAGAGGACGAGGTACTGGCGGACTTTGTCAAAGAGAATTTCGGCGACAGAGACTTGAACGCGGGAAGAAGTTATGATATGTTCCTTGTGTCGGGCGGTGATGACGCCATATATGTGGCCGGACAGCAGGGCGTATATCGACATGTCCTGGGTGGCAGTGCGATGGAACTGGTTGTGGACGGAAGCCTGAATATTCTTGGTAATCCGGCTTACAGCATTATGGATATGTTTGTGGTGAATCGTGATGAGTTCCTGGTGGCGTTTATGGGAGGCAAACTGGTGCGGTTTGACTATGATCCGAACATTCCATCCAGACCGAATGAGACATTAAAAGTGTGGAGTCTGGAAGACAAACCGCTCGTGCGGCAGGCAGTCAGCCAGTATCAGACAGTAAACCCCGCAGTCTATGTGGAGTATGAGGTTGGCAGAGATGGCAATGCCGTGACAAGGGATGATGCCATTAAGAATCTGAATACTCGTATGATCGCAGGGGATGGCCCAGATGTCGTGATTCTGGATGATCTGCCGATTGATTCCTATATTGAAAAAGGAATTCTGATGGATATTGCTCCGCTTTTGGATGGCATGAGCGGGGATGAAGCTGTTTTTAACAATGTGGTGGAGGCTTTCAGGGAGGATGGACATGTTTATGCGGTGCCTTGTGAACTCTGGCTTCCTTTTGTTCTCGGAAAGAACAGCGATCTTAATAAAATGACAGATATATCAGGAATTGCGGACGCTATGGAGGAGATGAGGGAGAACAATCCCGGGGCTGACCTGCTGCAGATTCCATCCCCGATTGGTATCATGCGTCTTTTTGCACAGACGTCAGCGCCTGCATGGCTGTCGCCGGAGGGCACGATCGATCAGGAAGCAATCTCAGACTTCTTGACGCAGACGAAGCGGATGTATGATGCACAGATGGACGGCCTTTCAGAAGAAGCCATTTCGATATGGGATGGCTGGGCAGGATATTATTCCGCTTACGAGAGTGTGTATGGTGAGACCTGGGAAGAATCAGCCGGGTTCAGAAAGCAGTATCGTGCAATCTATAATATTTGCGGCATGCAGCAGTTTGTGTCAGGCGCTTTGGGAGACGTCAGCGATTATAATTGCCTGTTGTCCGTGCTTGCGTCAGAGAGGACTGTTGATTATGGTGTGATTCCTGCGAATGGACAGTGCAGCAATGTGTTCTGTGCAAGATCGCTCATGGGGGTCAGCGCCACATCCAAAATACCTGAACGGGCGCAGGAGTTCATAAAGACGGCTCTTGGAGGGGAAGTACAGGCGGCTTTGGTGGACGGAATCCCGGTGACGAAGCAGGCGATTCTGGATAATTATGCGGAGCAGTGGAGGATTTATAAAGATAATGACTATATTTCCGGCAGCTTTAATTTTGTGGGTTTTGAAGAGATAGAAGATATAGAAGACATCCGTGTGCCGGACGAAAAGAAAGTAAATGAGCTGATTCAGTGGATTGAATCCATGGACACGGCTTACGTGGAGAACAGGACTTTTGAGAATGTGGTCTATGAAGAGGGCGTTTCTTATATACTGGGCGAGAAGAGTCTGGAGGAAGTGATGGAAGCGGTCGAAACAAAATTAGGGATCTATCTTTCGGAGTAACCTGTTTACAGATATTAGTGAGGACGTATAAATAGTTTTTAAACATATCATAGCCGCTGTCAGACGTATAGATAAAGTCTTTCAGCGGCTTACTTGTCAAACCATATCTTTTTCTTGAAAATCCCCCCAAAACAGTGTAGAATCGTAGCAGTAATCATATAGAAAGTAAATGGATGATAAGCAGTGCCGGCATGGGCTGCTTCAGGATGAAAGGAAAACAATTATGGCACTTGGCAAGAAACCGGTCACCGGCATGAAAGATATTCTTCCGGAGGAGATGGAGATCCGTGACTATGTGATCGGCATTATCAAAGAGACTTACGGGAATTACGGTTTCACTTCTATTGAAACGCCCTGCGTGGAGAACATTGCAAACTTAAACTGCAAGGCAGGCGGTGAGAACGAGAAACTGATCTTTAAAATATTAAAGCGCGGTGAGAAGCTGCGCCTTGCAGATGCGAAAAGCGAGGAAGATCTGGTTGACGGAGGTCTGCGTTATGATCTTACGGTTCCTCTTGTGAGGTACTATTCCAATCATGCCAATGAGCTGCCTGCTCCATTCAAAGCATTGCAGATCGGCAACGTATGGCGTGCAGACAGGCCGCAGCGAGGACGTTATCGTCAGTTTATGCAGTGTGATATTGATATTCTTGGAGAGGCTTCCAATCTGGCGGAGATCGAGTTGATTCTTGCCACGACGACGACACTTGGCAGGCTGGGATTTAAGAATTTCAGAATACGCATCAATGACCGTCAGATTCTCAAAGCCATGGCGGCATACAGCGGGTTTGCCGAGCAGGATTATGATCAGGTGTTTATCATTCTGGACAAGATGGACAAGATCGGCACGGCGGGTGTGGAAACGGAGCTTTTAGAGGCAGGGTTTGCTAAAGACAGTGTGGACAGATATCTGGAACTGTTTCAGGGGATGGAGTCGGCGGACAATGCCATTGCATATATCACGGAGAGGCTGGCGGATGTGCTTCCGGCAGGCGTGAAGGAGAGTTTTCAGGAGATCATTGACAGCGTACAGGCCACGAAAGGTGATTTCTTCGAGCTTGTATTTGATCCCACTCTGGTGCGGGGTATGTCTTACTATACGGGTACTATCTTTGAGATTGATATGCCGGAATTTGGCGGAAGCTGCGGCGGTGGCGGAAGATACGATAAGATGGTGGGTAAATTTACAGGAAGCGATGTGCCTGCCTGCGGATTTTCCATTGGTTTCGAGCGGATCATTCTACTGCTTTTGGAGAGTGGATTCAAGGTGCCAAGGGCAGGCAGACGGGCGGCCTACCTGATGGAAAAAGGGCTGCCGGCAGAGAAACTGTGCGAGGTAATGGCGCAGGCGCAGGCAGAGCGGGAGAAGGGCAACCAGATCCTGGTGGCGCGGATGAACAAAAATAAGAAGTTCCAGAAAGAGCAGCTGACTGCTCAGGGTTATGAGGAATTTGTGGAGTTCTACAAAGAAGAGCTGAAAAGATAGGTTTCAAAATAAAGAACATACAAATGTTTCTTTTAGGAGGATGAAAAATGGCTGAGTCAATGAAAGGTTGGAAAAGGTCACACCGCTGTGCGGAGCTTTCCACGCAGAATGTGGGAGAAGAAGTGACCGTCATGGGATGGGTACAGAAACAGAGAAATAAAGGCGGTATCATATTTGTGGATCTGCGGGATCGTTCCGGTATCTTACAGATCATATTTGAGGAGAGTGACTGCGGCGCGCAGGCATTTGCCAAGGCAGAGAAGATGAGAAGCGAGTTTGTCATTGCCGTGGTGGGCAGAGTGGAGAGACGTTCCGGGGCAGTGAATGAGAATCTGAAGACCGGCGAGATTGAGATCCGCGCCGTACAGGTCCGCGTCCTGTCTGAATCGGAGACGCCGCCGTTCCCGGTGGAGGCGGATTCCAAGACGAAAGAAGAGATTCGTTTAAAATACCGTTATTTGGATCTGAGAAGACCGGATCTGCAGGATAAGATCATCTTACGCAGCAAGATTGCTTCCGAGATGCGCGCTTTTATGGCAAAAGAGGGATTTCTGGAGATTGAGACGCCTATCCTTTGCAAGTCTACGCCGGAGGGGGCAAGGGATTACCTGGTGCCCAGCCGTGTGCATCCGGGTTCGTTCTACGCACTGCCTCAGTCGCCTCAGCTGTACAAGCAGCTGCTCATGTGTTCCGGTTATGACAGGTATTTCCAGATTGCCAAATGTTTCCGTGATGAGGATCTGCGCGCGGACAGACAGCCGGAATTTACACAGGCGGATATGGAATTGTCTTTTGTGGATGTGGATGACGTGATCGAAGTCAATGAACGTCTGATCCGGCATGTCTGCAAGGAGGCTGTCGGCCTTGATGTACAGCTTCCACTGCCCCGCATCACATGGCAGGAGGCTATGGATCGTTATGGTTCCGATAAGCCGGATACCCGGTTTGGTATGGAGCTTACGGATGTGTCTGAAGTGGTTGCCGGATGTGGTTTTGGCGTGTTTACCTCGGCGCTGGAGAGCGGTGGATCCGTTCGCGGCCTGAATGTCAAAGGTCAGGCGGCTATGCCCCGCAAGAAGATCGATGCGCTTGTGGATTTCGCTAAAGGGTACGGTGCGAAAGGTCTTGCATATTTGAGCGTGCAGGAGGACGGCACTTACAAATCGTCTTTTGCCAAGTTCATGACAGAGGAAGAACTTGGACGTCTGGTGGAAGCGATGCAGGGCGAAAAGGGCGATCTGCTTCTCTTTGCGGCTGATAAAAAGAATATCGTTTACAGCGTACTGGGTGCGCTGCGAGTGGAATTGGGCAGACAGCTTGGGCTGATCGACGAATCGAAATTTCATTTCCTGTGGGTGGTGGATTTCCCGCTGCTTGAGTGGAGTGAGGAGGAGAATCGTTTTATGGCGATGCATCATCCGTTCACCATGCCCATGGAAGAAGACTGGCAGTACATTGATTCCGATCCGGGACGTGTCCGTGCCAAGGCGTATGATATTGTGTTAAACGGCGTGGAGCTTGGCGGCGGTTCCGTCAGGATCCATCAGGATGACATACAGGAGAAGATGTTTGAGGTGCTTGGTTTTACAAAGGAGCAGGCGTGGGAGCAGTTCGGTTTCCTGCTCAGTGCATTTAAGTACGGCGTGCCGCCTCACGCAGGACTGGCTTACGGACTCGATCGTTTTGTGATGCTTCTTGTAGGTGCGGATAATATCCGTGAGGTGATCGCATTCCCGAAGATCAAGGATGCTTCCTGTCTGATGACGGAAGCTCCCGGTACGGTGGATGAGAAACAGCTTGCAGAGCTGCAGATCGCAGTGGCGCCGGAGAACGACGGTGATGAGTGAGATGCAGATGGGGTGAGCCTGAGGCATTGAGGAGCAGGAAGACAAGTACGGAGGGAAAGCTTATGAATATACAGAACCCGGCAGCAATCTTACAGATGATGAATCTGTGGAGTCGTTTTCAGAATAACCATCCCAAGTTTCCGAAATTTCTGTCGGCGGTGGTGAAAAACGGAATCAAAGAGGGCAGCATCATTGAGATCAGAGTGACTACCGCAGAGGGTGAAAGCTATGATTCCAATCTGAAAGTCAATGCACAGGATATGGAGATGATAGAGCAGCTTAAGGAGCTGACGCTCGGAAGATAATATTATCAGGCCATAAGGCTGCTTTGCACAGAGTATATTTAAAGAAATTACCTTTCGGGGATGGGAGCTTTCGATCAGCCTGGGAGGTAATTTTTTTGGACAGGGACGGTAAGGCGTCCGTATAAAAGGAGTCGTTATGAACAAATTTATATTAAGGCAGTCGCTGCTGCTTTTCTTGACGGCAGTGATCTGGGGTGTGGCATTTGTAGCGCAGAGCGCAGGCATGGATTATGTGGGGCCTCTTACTTATAATGGAACAAGATGCATACTGGGCGGGTTGGTTTTGATTCCCTGCATTGCATTTCTGGAGCGTATACAGGGGGGCAGGAAAGACAGCGGTGAGCAAAATAATAAGACGCTTCTTGCAGGGGGGATCTGCTGCGGTATTCTTCTCTTTGCAGCCAGCAATTTTCAGCAGTTTGGCATTCAGTATACGACGGTGGGTAAGGCCGGTTTTATTACCGCGATGTATATTCTTCTTGTACCTCTGCTGGGCCTTTTCGTGCATAAGAAAGTGGGATGGAAAGTGTGGATCGGCGTGGTGTTTGCTGTCTGCGGCCTGTATCTTCTGTGCATGAGCGGCGGGCTGAGTCTGAAGAAAGGGGATGCCCTTGTCATGGTTTGTGCGGTTATCTTTTCTCTGCACATACTGGTGATCGATCACTTTTCGCCCAAAGTGGATTGTGTGAAACTGTCCTGCATTCAGTTTTGGGTGTGCGGGATTCTGTCACTGGCCGGCGCTTTCATCTTTGAGACGCCGTCTGTCAGCAGTCTTCTTGCGGCATGGCAGCCGGTATGCTATGGCGGCATCATGTCCTGTGGAGTTGCCTATACGCTGCAGATCGTTGGACAAAAAGGCATGAATCCGACAGTGGCTTCCCTGATCTTAAGTCTGGAGTCGGTGGTATCGGTGATGGCGGGATTCCTGATCCTGGATCAGACGATGAGCAGCAGGGAACTGTTGGGGTGCATGTTGATGGTGGTCGCGATCGTGCTTGCACAGTTGCCTAATCGCAGCGGGCAGTGTATGATAGAAGAAAAATAGATAGCGGATATGCGGAAATGAGGACAGTATGGCAGAAAATAAATTAGACAATTCAAGGTTGGAGGCAGCGGCAGCTGAATTTGCGGCGGACAGGCAGAAAGAAACTTATGCTAAAGTCATGGAAATTCTGGAAAAATCGGTGGTGCTCGTGCCAACTTTCCCGCCTCAGGGATTGGATGAGGAGACAAAACGCCAGATGGAGGAGGGGAAACAGGTGCAGCTTCCCAAAGAGGCTAAGATACTGCCCTGCCTGCTGCGCAAGGAGACAGGAGAGCAGGCTCTTCCGATCTTTACTTCCGTGGCGCAGATTCCGGATGATAAGAAGAGTCCGGCATTGATTGCCATGCCTTTTCAGGCATGCCTTTCCATGGTGATGGCGAATCAGGGCAAGGTAGACGCCATGATCCTGAATCCGTTTACCCATAACATGATGCTGCCCCAGACAATATTGGACGTGGCGGTCAAACGCCGGGACGCGATGAAGCAGACCAAAACAGTTCAGGTGACGGAGAAACAGTTTCAGGAACTGGTGCATAATCGGACCGCGCTTTATCTGCTGCCCAAATATCTCTTTGAACAGAAAGAAAAGGGCCTGAAAGAGTTACAGCATGAGGAGGGTGATTTCCTGCTTGGATTCTATCGGGAATCTTATCCTGAGGACAAGCGTTCGTCCATTGCGGTGTCAGCCGGGGATTTCTCAGTCATGACCTTGAATCTTTCGGAAGATATGCAGCTCACAAGAATAGATATGCCGGATGAGACGGTGAAGAAAGGAATGTGCTACCGCGTGTATGCCGTCTGGATGCATCAATCCCAGGAGCTGCTTTACTATACGTTGGAGAAGACGGAAGAGGGAAATTATATCGGGCAGGTTACGCAGGATGGGAAACATATCCTGGTGGAGCCGGCACCGGACAATGGGGCTGAAATAGAAGCGGTTATGAATCTGGCTGCCCGTATGTAAGAAAGAGAGAACGTTATGGTAGAGTTACTGTTTCGGCTTATATACGGTTTTTCCGTGATCACATACTTTGTCGGATTTATCGTGCTGCATAAGGGAATACAGAAGAACAGGATTGACCGGCTCTATTTTGCCTCTACGATATTCAGCGCAGGATGGAGTCTGTTTATCGGGCTAGTGCTTGTTCAGACGGATCAGGATAAGGCGGCATTGATGCGGGCTGTGGGTATGTTTCATATATTCGGGCTTTTGATCTGTATCACCAACATGCTGATCTACTGGTCTGAGATACGAGGCAGAATGAAGCGATGGGCAGCCGGTTTCGTGTGGCTTGGAATACTCCTGTATCCTTTTATGATCCGGAGAAAGAACGTCGAGTTTGAGATGACGGCTTACGGCATGTCTTACCGGATCAAACCGGGTTTCTGGAGCGCCGCATACGCCATTTTCTGTATGGTGGTTGCGGTTAATATGCTGCTCTTACTTGTTTATATGCTGCGGCGCAGTATACGAAGAAGAGAGAAGATTGTCGCCTATGCGCTGGTGTTGTGTGTCTTTATCGTTGTTTTCGGGAGTGCGCTGGATACGCTTGTGCAGATGGCGGGAGTTTCGGCGTTTCCGATCAGTGTGATCGGACAGTTTGCGGCGCAGATGGTTTTATACAGAATCTATTTGTTCTATAATAAATCCCGGGTAACTCTGGAGAATATGTCGGAGTTTGTATATTATTCTGTGGATGAGCCGGTATTTTTGTTTGATGAGGCTGAGCGTCTATGCATTGTGAATAATGGCGCGACGATTTTTCTTGGCATGAGTGCGGAGGAGTGCTGTAAGCTGCGCCTAAGCGATATTTTCGAGTTAGACCGGGATGCGTTCCGGTTCCGGGGAAATAAGAACAGGGTGGAAGCACGGTGCTGGAACAGGAATAATATCTGCAGCATCAGTATTGATAAGATTTATGATGACTATAAGGATATCATCGGTTATATCGTAATCGTACATGACGTGACGGAACGTGTGCTCATGCTGGAGCGCCTGGAGCAGGAGAAACAGCGTGCGGATAAGGCGAACGAGGCGAAAGGGGCGTTTCTTGCCAATGTGTCCCATGAGATCAGGACGCCGATCAATGCCGTGATGGGAATGAACGAGATGATCTTGCGGGAGTGCGATGACGAACCGATCCTGGAATATGCAAGAAACATTCAGGAGGCCAGCAGGACGCTGTTGGTGCTGATCAACGATATTCTGGATTTCTCTAAGATTGAATCGGGCATGCTGGAAGTGGTAGAGGAGGTCTATTCTTTAAAGGCGATGCTCAATGCGCTTAAGACAGAGTGCAGTATGCGGGCGGAAGAAAAAGGGCTTACGCTTGATTTTTACATACCGGAGGATACGCCGGGCATGCTGGTGGGAGACGAAGTCAGGGTGCGCCAGATTCTGCTCAATATTCTGACCAATGCGATCAAGTATACGATGAAAGGCAGCGTGACCATGCGGGTTGCTTTTTGTTGGACAAAAGAGAAAGAAATCGAACTGACTTTTGCGGTGACAGATACGGGAATTGGAATCAAGGAAGAGAATATAGGCAGATTGTTTGGGAAGTTTGACCGGATCGATGAAGAGCAGGTACATGCCATAGAGGGCACCGGACTCGGGCTTAGCATCGTAGAGCGACTTGTAGGTCTGATGCATGGAACCGTGGAAGTGGAAAGTAAGTATGGCGAAGGTTCTACATTTACGATACGTCTGCGGCAGGGTGTGATCGGGGAAGAGACGGTAGGATCCCTGCGGGAGGAAACCGGACAGCGTAAAGGAAAGCGTAAGGGAATTCCGGTATTTACTGCCCCGGAGGCCAGAGTTTTGGTGGTGGATGATAATAAGGTAAATCTTACGGTCATCAAAGGATTGCTGCGCAAAACGCAGGTGCAGGTCGTCTGCGCGGAAAGCGGAAAGAAATGTCTGGAATGTGCAGCAAGAGAGCGCTTTGATGTGATTCTTCTGGATCATATGATGCCGGAGATGGATGGCATAGAGACACTGGAAACGCTAAGGACCATGCCGGATAATCAATGTGCGGAGGCGGCGGTAATCGCACTGACGGCTAACGCGATGGCAGGGGTAAGAGAGATGTATCTCGAAAAGGGATTTGACGACTATCTGGCGAAACCGATTGAGGGAACTGTGCTGGAGCAGCTTTTGCTACGGTATCTGCCGCCGGAATATGTGACTGAGAATACGGACGGGAGCTTATAAAGGAAAGGACATGGCATGAAGATGACAGATACGATAATTTTTGATCTTGACGGAACTTTGTTAAATACATTGGAGGATCTGGCGGACAGCGTGAATCATGTCTGCAGCCAGTATGGCGTACCGACGCATACAATCGAACAGATCAGATGTTATGTCGGAAACGGCGCGGCTAAACTGATAGAGCGGGCTGTGCCGCAGGGGACGGACAATCCCTGCTATCAGGAGATGTTAGAGGCGTTCAGGGCCCATTATAAGGCGCATTGTGAGGACAAGACCATGCCCTATGAGGGGGTGGCGGATATGCTGTCATCACTCAGGGAGGCGGGCTGCCGTATGGCAGTTGTGTCTAATAAACCCGATCCGGCGGTGAAACAGCTTGTCCATAAATTTTTTGGAGAATATATTCAGGTTGCTGTCGGGGAAAGCGAAAGGGTACAAAGAAAGCCGGCGCCCGATATGGTATATCAGGCGCTGGCCAGATTAGGTGCGGATGCATCCGACTGTGTCTATGTGGGGGATTCCGAAGTGGATCTTCGAACCGCCGCCAATGTGCCCATGACATGCATCAGCGTCACGTGGGGATTTCGTACAAAAGAGCAGCTTACAGAGGCAGGCGCTCTCGCAGAGCATATGATCAGGACTCCGAAAGAGCTTCCTGAGCGGCTTCTTTCTCATCCGCAGGCAGGGTGATCAGGACTTTGATAATACGGTTATCCTGCACGCCCTCAGCCTGCAGGGATATACCGTTATCTAAGACGATCGTTTCTTTGTCCTGGGCTAACCGTTCCAGTTTCTCTATGATCAGGCCGCCGATCGAATCATAATCTTCGGACTCCAGTTCGATATCGAGCGCATCGTTGATATCGTCCAGTTTCATTCGCCCCTCAACGAGATACTGATTGTCATTTAATTGTTGGATCAACTCTTCTTCGTCGGCGTCATATTCATCACGGATCTCGCCGACCAGTTCTTCGATCATATCTTCCATTGTGATCATACCGACCGTAGCGCCGTACTCACTCAGTACAAAAGCGATACTTAAGGATTTCTCCCGGATTTCCATCAACAGATCGGATACGCTCTTGTATTCATACGTATAATATGCTTCACGAAGAATCTTCTTGAGCTGGAATTTATCTTTGTCTTTTACCAAAATGAAATCTTTGATATTGACAACGCCGATGATATGGTCGGGATCGTCGTCATAGACCGGTATTCTCGTAAACATCGAAGCCTGAAAAGTAGTAAGCAGCTCCTGATAGGTGGCGTCGAGAGGCACCGTCGTCATCTGGATGCGTGGGATCATGATATCCTTGGCAACCGTATCCCCAAAATCAAAAACATTGTAGATCAGTTCACGTTCTTCCGATTCGATGACACCGCCCTCGTGGCTGACATCCACGTAGGTTTTCAGTTCTTTCTCGGTAATGCTGAAATTATTGCCCTCGGAACTTATGTGCAGAAAACGAAGGATCCAGTTGGACAGCTTGTCAACGATGAATATGAGAGGAGTCAGTATGTTCATCAGCATCCGGATCAGACTGCCGTAGATCAGGGTGATCTTCTCAGCGCGCTGCATTGCCCATGTTTTCGGGATGATCTCACCGAATATAAGGATAGTAAAAGTAAGTACGCCGGTCATGATACCGACGGCCTTGCTGCCCCACATCCTGATGGCAAAAGTGGTAGCCACGGAAGAAGCGGACAGATTTACAATATTATTGCCGATCAGAACTGCGCTGAGCATTTTGCCATACTGATCCAGAATGGCCAGAGCCCTGATGGCAGATTTGTTGTTTTCCTGGGCCAGTGTACGGAGACGTACACGATTGACTGTCGAAAACGCTGTTTCGGCAGAAGAGAAAAAGGCTGATAAAAATACAAGAATCAGCAGTGTTGTGAGTTGTATGACACCTGTGGTATCCAATGAAACGTTCACTCCTTATTATATGTAGTATAACTGTATCGGACGAGAGGACTGTGTTGGCCGCCTGCAGGGGCAAAAACCGTCGTTCGTCCGGCTTTGCAGTTACAGAAATATTACTATGGAATACAAGAATGTGTCAAGTTTTTCTATTGCGCAGAATATATTGTAACAGGTAATTTGGCCGTGATGTTCAAGGATGCCGGCACATTGAGCATGCCGGTCCGCAGACAGCGGCATATCTGTGGAGAGAATCTTCGGAATGGAGGGAATATGGGAAAAAAGGAAATCTATATGGAAAAAGTCGTCTTCATTACCAAATGTATGCTGGCGGCCTATATACTGACGGCGGGACTGCTGCTTTTACTTGCTTTTATGCTGTATCGGTTTGGATTGTCGGAGAAAGTAGTGTCAATCTGTATTATCGGGATCTATATAGCGGTTACTTTTCTGGCAGGGCTGTTGGCCGGGAAACGTGCGGGCAGGAGAAAATTTCTGTGGGGGCTTGCCATGGGCGCGGCTTATTATGCCATTCTCGTGCTCGTTTCCCTGATCGTCAACAGAGGGCTTGACGATGTGGCGGGGAATATGATAACGGTATTCTTCCTGTGTACGGGCAGTGGAATGTTAGGCGGGATGATCAGTTGACGGCAGTATCGTCCTCAATGGCCGGGAATGTTTTGGGCAGGTTATTGACTGTGCGGCAGAGAGTGTGGTATACTACATAAAGTTATGGGAATAATTGTTGTGACTGCTGCCGTTTCAGAGGACGGTATGGTTATGGCATGATAATACATAAGGAGGATACAGCGTATGAAACATATTAAGACTTTAAGCACAAGAGATCTGAAAGAATCTATGAAAAAGGGCGGCTGCGGCGAGTGTCAGACATCCTGCCAGTCAGCTTGTAAGACATCCTGCACAGTAGGGAATCAGAGCTGCGAGAAAGCCAGATAGCCGGTTCCTGCGGGCAGTGAGTCGGGGTTTGGCATCTGTTATGGGATGTGGATCTTGTTTCAGTTAAAAAGATAGGAAGTATAAGCAGCGATTTTGTGTCGCTGCTTATTATACGTTTAAGAATAATGCGAGAAGTATTTGTGATTTCATGAAACGGAATCATGGAGATCGGCGTAAAAGATATGAGATGCGGCAGAATGGCATCGTGAAAGGTATAGGTGTAAAGTTGGTACATCAGTATGTGAGTAACGGGTATCATATCGTGTTGGATGTCAACAGCGGATGTGTGCACGTGGTAGACGAAACGGCGTATCGCTTGATCCCACTGGTGGAAGAGGCTTTCCGGCAGGGAATGGAGAGAGCGGAAGAAGTGGCGGCTTATGCCGCAGGGAAACTGGGGACGGCAGATGACATAGCGCAGGATGACATGAACAGTTCCCAGCTGCAGGAAACTGTGGAGGAGATCCTGGAACTGAAAGAGGCAGGCATGCTCTATACGGAGGATGTTTATGAAAAGTACATAGACGATTTCAAGGACCGTCAGACCGTGGTCAAAGCTTTGTGCCTGCACATCGCCCACGATTGCAACCTCGCCTGCAGATATTGCTTTGCGGAGGAGGGGGAATATCACGGGCGGCGTGCGATGATGAGCTATGAGGTGGGGAAGAAAGCCCTGGATTTTCTCGTGGCAAATTCCGGCAGCCGGGTGAACCTGGAGGTAGATTTTTTTGGCGGTGAACCGTTGATGAACTGGCAGGTGGTCAAGGACCTGGTAGCCTATGGCAGGAGTCTGGAAGAGCCTCATCATAAGAAATTCCGGTTTACCCTGACGACGAACGGTGTACTGCTCGATGACGAGGTACTTGAGTTTGCCAACAGGGAGATGGCGAACATTGTCCTGAGCATAGACGGACGCAGGGAGATTCACGATCGGATGCGTCCTCACAGGGGCGGACAGGGCAGCTACGACGAGGTAGTGCCTAAGTATAAACGTGTTGCCGAGAGCCGGGATCAGATGAATTATTATGTACGGGGCACTTTTACGAGGAATAATCTGGATTTTGCCGAAGACGTGAAACATCTGGCCGACGAGGGATTTGAACAGATTTCCGTGGAACCTGTGGTGGCGGCAGATACGCAGGACTATGCGCTTAGAGAGGAAGACGTGCCGGCGATCCTTGCCGAGTATGACAAACTGGCGTTGGAATATATTCGGAGAAAAAAAGAAGGAAAAGGTTTCAATTTCTTTCATTTTATGATAGATTTAGAGGGTGGTCCATGCGTGGCAAAGAGATTGTCGGGATGTGGATCGGGAACAGAGTATCTGGCGGTGACCCCATGGGGAGATTTCTATCCCTGTCATCAGTTTGTCGGACAGGAAGAATTTCTGATGGGCAATGTAGACGAGGGAATTGTCCGCACAGATATCAGAGATACTTTTAAAAAATGTAATGTCTATGCCAAGGAGAAATGCAGGGACTGTTTCGCGAAGTTTTATTGCAGCGGCGGATGTGCCGCCAACGCGTACAATTTTAGCGGCAGCATCAACGGCGCTTACGATCTTGGCTGTGAGTTGCAAAGAAAGCGTGTGGAGTGCGCGATCATGATAAAAGCGGCACTTGCCGATGAGGAAAAGGAGAGAGCATTATGAAAAAGAACAGAGCGGTCATAGGTCTGATCGTATTTGTCCTGCTACTCGGTCTGCTTGGTTATACGGCAGTCTTTGGCGTAGGGGCGGACAAGTCCGGTTCAGCATCGAGCATTAAACTGGGATTGGATCTGGCGGGCGGTGTCAGTATCACCTATCAGGTTGTGGGAGATGAGAAACCCAGCCCGGCGGATATGAGCGATACAATTTACAAGCTGCAGCAGCGTGTGGACAATTACAGCACGGAAGCGCAGGTATATCAGGAGGGAGATGACCGGATCAATATCGAGATTCCAGGTGTGACAGATGCCAATGCGATCCTGGAAGAGCTTGGTAAACCGGGCAGTCTGTATTTTATTGCCCAGACAGACAGTGAAGGTAATCAGAACTATACGGGAGGCTACGGCATCGACGACGATGGCAATCTCACGGTACAGTATATGCTCACTAAGAGCATAGACGAGCTGCTTGCGGACGGTTCCATTGTTCTGACAGGTACGGAAGTGGAAGATGCACAGGCCAAAGGCCAGCAGGATTCCATGGGGAATACGGAGAATGTAGTCGCACTGGTACTCAACGATGCCGGCAAGGAGGCTTTCGCAGAGGCGACCAGGAAAGCATATGAGAATCAGGAGTCCATTGCAATTTATTACGATGATAAATTTGTCAGCGTTCCCAATGTGCAGGCGGTGATCACGGACGGTAATGCTGTGATCACGGGACAGAGCAGCGTGGAAGAGGCACAGCGCATTGCTTCTACGATTCGAATCGGCGGACTTAAACTGGAACTGGAAGAGTTACGTTCCAATGTGGTGGGTGCGCAGCTTGGTTCCGAGGCGATCCACACCAGCCTGATCGCGGCGGCGGTAGGATTTACATTAGTTGTTTTATTTATGATCGCAATATATTATGTAGCGGGTCTGGCGGCGTCTCTTGCACTCTGCCTTTACACGGAGCTGATGATCATTCTGCTCTATGCGTTTGAGGCAACACTGACTCTGCCGGGTATTGCAGGTATCATTCTTTCCGTTGGTATGGCAGTGGATGCCAATGTTATCATTTTTGCACGTATCAGAGAGGAGCTGGCAACCGGCAAGACGGTGCAGTCCTCCATTAAGATAGGGTTCAGCAAGGCATTGTCCGCTATTCTGGACGGCAATATCACAACCCTGCTCGCGGCTGTTGTGCTGTTTTTGATGGGAAGTGGTACGATCAAAGGATTCTCCATCACACTGACACTGGGTATTGCATTATCCATGTTTACAGCGCTTTTTGTCACCAAATTCCTGATCAATGCATTCTATGCTGTGGGAATCCAGAGCGAGAAAGCGTACGGGGTAGGCAGGGAGAAGAAGACGATCGACTTCTTATCCAAAAAGAAGTTCTTCTTTGGACTGTCTGCGGCAGTGATCCTGATCGGTTTTGTGGTGATGGGTATCAACCAGTCCCAGATGGGTATGCCGTTAAATTACAGCCTTGATTTTGTGGGCGGTACTTCCACTACTATGACTTTGAACGAGGATATGAGCATTGAGCAGATTGATGCGCAGATCGTTCCGATGATTGAGGATATTACGGGAGACGGCAACGTACAGACGACGAAAGTGGCAGGCTCTAATCAGGTTATCATTAAGACAAGGACGCTGAATCTGGAAGAGCGTGAGAGATTTGCGGACATTATGACAACGAATTTTGGCGTGGATAAGAACAGCATCACGGCGGAGACGATCAGCGCAACGGTCAGCTCCGAGATGCAGGCGGACGCCATCAAGGCGATCGTGGTGGCAACCATACTCATGCTGTTATATATCTGGTGCAGATTTAGTGATATCCGTTTCGGTGCAAGTTCCGTGATCGCGTTGATCCATGACGTGCTTGTAGTACTGGCATTCTATGCGGCAGTAAGAATTTCCGTGGGCAATACTTTCATTGCATGTATGCTTACGATCGTGGGTTACTCCATTAATGCGACTATCGTTATCTTTGACCGTATTCGTGAGAATCTCAAGGAGAAGAAAGACAGGGAAGAGCTGCGGGATCTGGTGAACAGGAGTATTTCCCAGACATTGTCCAGAAGTATCTTTACTTCTCTGACAACGTTCTTTATGGTAGCGGCACTGGAAGTGTTTGGCGTATCTTCCATCAGAGAATTTGCGCTTCCGCTCATAGCGGGTATTATATGCGGTACTTATTCTTCGATCTGCTTAACGGGAGCGATGTGGTATGTGTTCCGTACGAAGTTTGTGAAGAAAGCGGCGAAATAAGGATCAGGCCGAGGCGTTATTTGATCCGGGATGATAAGAAAAAGAGGCGTTCTGCGTTGCAGGACGCTTTTCTTTCAGGAAAGAAAAGAGGCGTATATGGCGAAATGGATGGTATCCGCCAAGAAAGCGGACTTTGCTGCGATGGCAGCAAAATTTCATATTGATCCGGTGATCGCGCGGATCATCCGCAACAGAGACATCGTGGAGGATGAGAAGATTGAACTGTTTCTGCACGGCACACCGGCGCATATGCATTCTCCATATCTGTTAAAAGATGCGCAAAGAGCGGCAAACCTGCTGCATGATAAGATCGAGCAGGGCAAGCTTATCCGTATCATTGGTGATTATGATATAGACGGTGTGTGCGCATCTTATATACTGGCGGCAGGATTGGAGCGCTGCGGCGGTGTGGTGGACGTCGTGATTCCCCACCGGATCTATGACGGCTATGGAATGAACGATCAGATGATCACGGAGGCCCATGAAGCGGGCGTTGATACGATACTGACATGTGACAATGGCATCGCTGCGGCAGAACAGATCGCTTTCGCCAAATCTCTTGGTATGACAGTGATCGTAACGGATCATCATGAAGTGCCTTATGAGACGGGGGAAGATGGCGTCAGAAAGGAATGTCCGCCCAGCGCGGACGCCGTGGTCGATCCGAAACAGGAAGACTGCCCATATCCATTTGAGGGTATCTGCGGTGCGGTGGTGGCATATAAACTGATACAGATCATGTTGGAAAGAGCGGGTGACATGGAAGCGCAGAATATACTCCAGGAGCTGTTGGCTTTCGCCGCTTTTGCCACCGTAGGTGATGTGATGGAGCTGGTGGATGAGAACCGGATTATCGTCAAATATGGCTTAAGGCAGATTGAGAGATCGGGGAATCTGGGAATGCAGGCGCTGCTTGCAGTCAATGATCTTAAGGATAAAACGTTGTCCGCCTACCATATCGGTTTTGTGCTGGGGCCCTGTCTTAATGCGACAGGCAGGTTGGATACGGCGCATCGTGCGCTGCAGATGTTTCGGAGCAGGGACATGGGACAGGCGGTATCCATTGCAGGAGAACTTAAGGAGTTAAATGACAGCCGCAAGAATATGACGCTGCAGGGAGTGGAGCAGGCAGTAAAGCTGACGGAGCAGGGCGGTGCACAGGACGATAAAGTATTGGTTCTCTATCTGCCTGAGTGCCATGAGAGTCTGGCGGGGATCATTGCCGGCAGGATCAGGGAACGGTATCAGAAGCCGGTTTTTGTACTGACCCGGGCTGAAGATGGAGTCAAAGGCTCCGGACGATCCATAGAAGCTTATCATATGTATGATAAGATGAGTGAATGTAAAGAATTGTACACGAAATATGGCGGGCATAAGATGGCGGCAGGAGTTTCCATGCCGGAGGAAAACATAGACAGATTCCGGACTTATCTCAACGAACACTGCGGGCTCTTGGCGGAGGATTTTGAGGAAAAGATACATATTGATGTTCCCATGCCCATGTCTTATGTGACGATCGACTTTGTAAAGCAGCTTTCGGTGCTGGAACCTTTTGGCAACGGTAATCCGAAACCTGTCTTTGCCCAGAAGAATGTGTGCCTGATAAGAGGCAGGATCCTTGGGAAGAATAGCAATGTGGGCAGATATACGGTGGAGGATCAGGACGGCAGACAGTTTGAGATGATGTATTTTGGCAATATGGAAAGCTGGCATGAATTTTTGACCAGGGAGTTCGGACAGGATGCCTGCGACAGGCTGTATCGGGGCATGGGTGGAGAAATCTGTATCCATGTGCTCTACTATCCCGATGTGAATGCTTATCAGGGCAGAGAACGGCTGCAGATGGTCATGCAGGATTATTGTAAAGGGGACACGATAGTATGAAAAAGATAATGACAGTGACACTCAATCCGGCGGTGGATAAGACTTATACGGCTCAGAGTGTAATCGTGGGACATGTAAACAGGATGCGTACCGCCATGAATATAGCAGGCGGTAAAGGCGTCAATGTGGCAAAGATACTAAGACAGTATGGATGTGAGGTGGCGGCGACCGGCTATCTGGGCGGCTATACCGGCAGCTTTATTGAAGAAGAACTGGAAAGTCGTGGTGTAGAGTGTCATTTCATTCATGTGGCGGGTGAGACGAGATGCAATATGAATATTCTTGCGGATGACGGGTATGTTACGGAGATTCTGGAGCCGGGGCCTGTCATAGCGAAAGAAGAACAGGAGGCGTTCATGGAACGGTATGAGAGGCTGCTGCCGGCATGTGCTCTTGTAGTTTTGTCAGGGTCTGTGGCGAGAGGCATTTGCGAGGACATCTATGAAAAGCTGATCTTAAAAGCGGCAGAAATGTCGGTGCCGGTTTATCTGGATTCCAGCGGAGAATGCCTGCGCCTTGGTATGCGGGCGAAACCACAGTTGATCAAACCGAATTGGAAAGAACTGGAATACATTGTGGGACATAAGATCAGGGACAGGGAACAGATCATAGAGTCTGCAGAACTGCTCCGTCAGGCAGGCATTCCCAGAGTGCTTGTGTCCATGGGAAGCAAAGGACTTTTGAGCATCACGGGAAGAGGGGTTCTTCATGCGAGAGTGCCAGGTATCGATCCGGTCAATACGGTCGGATGTGGTGACAGCGTGGTAGCCTCCTATGCCATGTCTTATGTGGCGGGTGAGACAGAGGAGAGGGCCATTGTGCGGGCCTGCGCAGTTTCCGCAGCCAATGCCACTACGGCGGAGAGCGCCAGTATTCCATTGGAAACAGCGGAGGACTTGATGAATAAGATTATACTGGAGAAGATCTGACATACAAAAAAGTCCGGGTGCTCCCAGACTTTTTCGCATTTTCTTATGAGGGGGGAGATAGTGAGTTCTTCAACTATCTTGAATACTATCATAATGCGTAATTGTGTCCAAAATGTGTTTAGTTTATTAGAAAAGTATAAAAATAACTTAAGAAAGATTAAAGAGAAAATAAAATAAAATACATTTGGCTCGTAAACCGTCGAAAACAGTCACGTAAGTTGAAAAGGAGCGGTTTTCGTGCTATGGTATGTAGAGTGAGAAAGAGGCAGGAGGGCATCCTAATGGCAGTATTAAAAGAATTATTGGCTAACATTACGTACGAGTGTGTCAGAGGCACATTGGATACGGAAGTGACGGATATCATTTACGATTCGCGTAAGGTTGTGCCGGGCAGCATGTTTGTCTGCATCCCGGGAGCGATCGTGGACGGACATACTTTTGCGGCGGCTGCCGTGTCCGCCGGTGCAGGCGTGATCCTTGTGGAGAAAGAAGTTGAGCTGCAGGCTGAGGCTGAGGTGACTGTGGTCAAAGTACCGGATACACATTATGCGATGGCATTTCTGTCAGCTGCGTTCTTTGGACATCCGGCAGAAGAGATGAAGATCATCGGTATTACGGGCACTAAGGGTAAGACGACGACGACCTATCTTGTGAAATCCATCCTGGAGCAGGCGGGCAGGAAAGTAGGGTTGATCGGTACGATCGAGATCATCATGGGTGACACCCATATCCATGCGGATCATACGACGCCGGAGTCCTATCTGATCCAGAAGTACTTCAGACAGATGGCGGATGCAGGCTGCGATACGGTGGTGATGGAAGTGTCCTCCCAGGGGCTTATGCTGCACCGGACGCAGGGATTTGAGTTTGACTTTGGTATTTTTACCAATTTGGAACCGGATCATATCGGCAAGGGGGAGCATAAAGATTTCGACGATTATCTTCGCTGTAAGAGTCTTTTGTTCCAACAGTGCAAGGTGGGTATAGCCAATCATGATGACGCCCATTGGGAGGCCGTTACGAAAGGGCATACATGTGAGCTTGAGACTTATGGAATCGATACGGAGGCGGATCTTAGAGCCGGCAATATCAGGTTCTTGAAAGAGGCGGGAAATCTCGGAATGGAATTTGACGTGACGGGTCTGGCGGAATATCACGTGCAGATTGCGACGCCCGGTAAGTTCAGTGTATATAATGCGTTGACTGCCATCGCCATATGCCGTCATTTCGGCGTAGGGGAAGAAGCAGTCAAGGCGGCGCTCCTTGCGGCTAAGGTCAAGGGCAGGATAGAGCCGGTGAAAGTATCCGATGAGTTCACGCTGATGATCGATTACGCTCACAATGCAATGGCCCTCAAGAGCCTTCTTGGTACCCTGCGAGAGTATGAACCGCACAGGCTTGTGTGCCTCTTTGGATGCGGCGGTAACCGGGCGAAATCAAGGCGGTATGAGATGGGGGAAGTGAGCGGACAGATGGCTGATCTGACGATCATCACATCGGACAATCCGCGTACCGAACAGCCCCAGGATATCATAGACGATATTAAGGTGGGCATCGGCAGGACTGAGGGCAGGTATGTGGAGATCTGTGACAGGAAAGAAGCCATTGCCTACGCCATTTCCCACGGGGAACCGGGAGATATCATCGTGCTGGCGGGCAAAGGCCACGAGGACTATCAGGAGATCAACGGCGTGAAATATCCCATGGATGAGAGAGTGCTGATTCAGGAGATCCTGGAGGGCAGGTAAAAGTGCGCCACGGTGGAAGCGGGACACGGGGTGACGAAGCAGAAAGACGCGGTTGAGGAAACGTGCGGCGGAAAGGGACGGTATGGCAGAGAAGTATGCGGATGTGATCATAGATATATCCCATGAGAAGGTCGACAGGCCTTTTCAGTATAAGATTCCGCAGGAACTGACAGATGTCATATATCCCGGTGTGCGGGTTCATGTGCCCTTTGGCAGGGGAGATAAAGATCGAGTTGGTTACGTGGTGGATCTGTCAGAAGAGACAGATTATCCGGCGGAGAAGATCAAGTCCATTACCTGCGTGGATGAGAAAGGGATTACGGTGCAGGGCAGCCAGATTCAGATTGCCTACTGGCTGAAGAGACAGTATGGCTCTACGATGATCGCGGCGCTCAAGACTGTGCTTCCTGTCAAACAGAAGCTGAAACAGCTTGAGAAAAAGAAAGTGACGAGATGCCTTTCTTCAGAGGAGCTGTCACAGATGGCAGAGCAGTGTGAAAGAAAGCATCAGACGGCAAAGGCAAGAGTGCTGCGGGCTCTTGCGGAGGAAGAGATTCTTCCATACGAACTGATCAGACAGAAACTCAATGTGTCCCCGTCCACCATGCAGGCATTGGAGAAACAGGGATGCCTGCGGGTGGAGGCGGAAAGTATATACCGCAATCCGGTCAGGCATGTGGAAGGCACAGAAAAGAGAGTGGAACTAAGCGATGAGCAGAGAAAGATCATCGAAGATATCCTGCAGGATTATGAGGAGGGACATCCCGGAACATATCTGATCCATGGGGTGACCGGCAGCGGCAAGACGGAAGTATATCTTGGCATTATAGAGCGGGTGATCGCCATGGGCAGACAGGCGATCGTTCTCATACCGGAGATCGCTCTTACTTATCAGACATTGCTGCGTTTTTATAAAAGATTCGGAGACAGAGTTTCCGTCACCAATTCTACCCTTTCCATGGGAGAGAAATATGATCAGATGAGGCGTGCGGAAAATGGCGGGATCGATGTGATCATAGGGCCCCGTTCGGCGCTTTTCACCCCCTTTCCGAATCTGGGTGTGATCATCGTGGACGAGGAGCATGAAGGAAGCTACAAAAGCGAGTCCATGCCCAAATATCATGCCAGAGAAACGGCAGTTCAGATCGCAGCCATGCATCGAGCCTGTGTGGTGCTGGGATCTGCGACGCCATCCATGGAAGCTTACTATCGTGCCAGGACGGGAGAATACAGGTTGTATGAGATGACGAGACGGCATGGGAACAGCAGGCTGCCAAGCGTATATACGGTAGATTTGCGGGAAGAATTAAAGCAGGGCAACCGTTCCGTATTCAGCAGAAAACTGCGTGAGCTGATGACACAGAGACTGGAGGCAGGGGAGCAGACCATCCTCTTTCTAAACAGGAGAGGATACGCAGGGTTCATCTCCTGCCGCGCGTGTGGACATGTGATGAAATGTCCGCACTGCGATGTTTCTCTTTCCGAACACAGGGGTGGTATGTTACTATGTCATTATTGCGGTTACGAGGAAGTGCGGCAGAAGAACTGCCCGATGTGCGGTTCGAAATATCTGATGGGATTTAAAGCGGGCACGGAGCAGATCGAGGAAGCGCTGCACAAGGAATTTCCTGACGCCAGAGTGCTGCGCATGGATGCGGACACTACCAGGACCAAAGAAAGCTACGAGAAGATTCTGTCTGCCTTTGCCGATGAGAAGGCGGATATTCTTGTGGGAACACAGATGATCGTCAAGGGACATGATTTCCCTAATGTGACGCTGGTTGGGATCCTGGCGGCGGATCTGTCCCTGAACCAGAATGATTACCGTGCCGGGGAACGAACATTCCAACTGTTGACGCAGGCAGCGGGGCGCGCGGGCCGGGGAAAGAAACCGGGTGAGGTCGTGATCCAGACGTATCAGCCCCAGCATTATGGTATCGTGCATGCGGCACATCAGGACTATGGCGCGTTTTATGAAGAAGAGATCACATACAGGGAGCTTATGCAGTATCCGCCGGCGGCGCATATGCTGGCGGTACTGATCACATCTAAGGAGCAGGAGCAGGGCTGGCGGTTGTGCGAAGAGATGACGGATGCGGCTGGCAGGACTGCGAAGAGTGAGGCAGCAGGCGGTAAGATCATGAACGATGAGACGGTGCACAGTGAGACGGCGGACAACCGGCGCGGGAGGATCCAGGTGATCGGGCCGGCCGAGGCCTCTATCAGTAAGATCAACGATCTATACAGACATGTTTTTTATGTGAAGCATATGGATTATCAGGAGCTGGTGAAGATTAAGGATGTGCTGGAACGCCTCTGTAAGGAAAAAGAGTTGAAGAATCAGATCGTGCAGTTTGATTTCGATCCGATCAACACCTATTGAGCGCACGAACAGCTTGTATATCTACATATTATATGGGAAAGAAAAGGAGAGGACAAGAAGATGGCAATCAGAAAAATCAGAGAGATGGGCGATCCGGTCTTAGGCAAGAAGTGTAAGGAAGTGACAGAGATCACTCCCAGAGTGCAGGAGTTGATAGATGATATGTTTGAGACTCTCTACGAGGCCCAGGGTGTGGGACTTGCGGCTCCGCAGGTAGGTATTCTGAAAAGGATCGTAGTGATCGACGTCACAGGAGAAGATCCGATGCTGCTCATTAACCCGAAGATACTGGAGACGAGCGGAGAACAGGATGGTTATGAGGGATGCCTGAGCGTTCCGGGCAAAAGTGGCAAGGTAGTCAGGCCGAATTATGTGAAAGCGCTCGCTTATGATGAGAATATGAATCCCTTTGAGCTGGAGGGAACAGAGCTTCTCGCCAGGGCTATCTGTCATGAACTGGATCATCTGGATGGTCATCTGTATGTGGAAAAAGTGCAGGGACAGCTTATGAATACGGCCGATCTGGCAGACGAGGAAGAGTTGGAAGAGGAGTAGCAGCATGAGAATTGTATTTATGGGAACCCCTGATTTTGCAGTGGGAGCCCTGGAGGCCATCATAGAGGCGGGGCATCAGGTGGCGGCAGTGGTGACGCAGCCTGATAAGCCTAAGGGCAGAGGAAAAGAGGTGCAGATGACGCCGGTTAAGGCATGTGCATTGGCACATGACATTCCGGTGTTCCAGCCTGTCAAGGTGAAAGAAGCTGAGGCGGTAGAGACGCTGCGGGGATATCAGGCGGATATCTTTGTGGTAGCGGCGTTCGGGCAGATTCTATCAGAGGAGATACTGAATATGCCCAGATATGGATGTATCAATATCCACGCCTCCCTGCTTCCCAAATACAGAGGGGCGGGACCGATCCAGTGGGCGATCATCAATGGAGAAAAAGTGACCGGCGTCACTATCATGCAGATGGATAAAGGGCTGGATACCGGTGATATGCTTATGAAGAAAGAAGTGGAGATCGGCCCGGATGAGACGGGAGACAGTCTGCATGACAAACTGGCATTGGCTGGCGCGCAGCTGATCGTGGAAGCCCTGCCCAGGATAGAACAGGGAATTCTGACGCCTGTTAAGCAGAATGAGGAAGAAACATGTTATGCCAGAATGCTGCACAAGTCCATGGGTAAGATTGACTGGCAGCAGAGCGCCGTGAAACTGGACTGCCTCATCCGCGGCCTGATCTCGTGGCCGGGGGCATATACGTCCTGCCACGGGAAAATGCTTAAGATCTGGGAAGAAACAGTGGCCCGGGAAGAAGAACTGCAAGACGGTTCATGCAAAGAAATACTGCCGGGAAAAGCGCAGCCGGGCACCGTGATTGGTGTGGGCAAGGAAGCTTTCTATGTACAGACGGGCGATGGTATTCTTAAGCTGCTGACCGTTCAGCCGGAGGGCAAAAAACGGATGGCGGTAAAAGATTTTATGCTGGGTTATCCGGTGAAAGCAGGCGAGATGCTTGGAGAATAGAATGGCGGGCGACTAATGCCGATGCATGGCAGGTAGGAACTGGTTTATTGCAGCATTGCTGCATAATAGGAAAGGATGGATCAGTATGGGACATTATGGATATTACGGGTATTATTTTGACCCCACATATATATTGGTGTTGATCGGGGCGGTACTGTGTATCTGGGCACAGGCGCGGGTCAACTCTGCTTACCGGAAATATTCCAGAGTCAGAAGCAGAAGCGGACTGACAGGGGCGCAGGCGGCCCAGCGTATCCTGCAGATGTCAGGGATATATGATGTGCGCATTGAGCATGTGAGGGGAGAGTTAACGGATCACTACGATCCGTCGAATAAAGTGCTGCGGCTTTCTGATTCTGTGTACAGTTCCGATTCCATTGCCGCTATCGGGGTGGCAGCGCATGAGTGCGGGCATGCGGTTCAGCATAATAAGGGATATGCACCGCTGTCGATCAGGACGGCTCTTGTTCCGGCGGCGAATATCGGATCCAAAGCGGGTATTCCGCTGATCATTCTTGGCGCAGTGCTGGGCATGAATCAGCTGCTGATCCAGATTGGCATCTGGGTGTTTGCATTGGCAGTTCTTTTTCAGCTGGTCACTTTGCCGGTGGAGTTTAACGCTTCCGGAAGAGCTCTGGCGATGCTTGGAAATTATGGAATGTTAGAGCGGGATGAGACAAGCGGATGCCGTAAAGTATTATCTGCGGCGGCGCTTACCTATGTGGCGGCCGCGGCATCGTCTATCCTGCAGCTGCTGCGGCTGGTGCTTATGTTTGGAAACAGCAGGCGGAGGGATTGATTTGGCACAGACAGGCGGACGGGAGATTGTTCTGGACATCTTACTGGAACTATCCAAACAAAGTGAATACAGTAATATTTTGATTGCAGCCGTTTTAGATAAATATGATTATCTGGATGGCAGGGAGAAAGCATTTATCAAGCGGGTAAGCGAGGGGACGATCGAGCGCAGGATTCAGATTGACTATGTGCTCGAGCAGTTTTCCAAAGTACCGGTAAGGAAGATGAAGCCGCTGATCAGAGAGCTGCTGCGAATGAGCGTCTACCAGATTCTGTTTATGGACAAAGTGCCCGATGCGGCAGTCTGCAATGAGGCGGTCAAATTAGCTAAGAAGCGTGGATTTCAACCACTGCAGGGGTACGTGAACGGCGTTCTGCGCACGGTGGTAAGGAAGAAAGAAGAGATTGTATATCCGGACAGGCTTCAGACATACCGGGAATATCTTTCGGTATGTTATTCCACGCCTGCATGGCTGGTGGAGCATCTATGTGCCGCTTATGGGGAAGAACAGTGTGAGATCATCCTTCAGGCTTATCTGGGACGGGAAGCAGTCACGGTCAGACTCCAGGAGACTCTGGAGGAAAAAGATAAACAACGGCTGATGGAGGCCTGGCGTCAGGCAGGCGCAGAGGTTACGGCACATCCCTATCTGCCCTATGCGGTGGAAGTGCGCGGCAGTGATGGAATTCGCAGCCTGGAGGGATATGCGCAGGGAATGTTTGCGGTACAGGATGTGAGTTCCATGTTAGTAGTGGAAGCGGCGGGCATCAGACCGGGTGATATTGTAGTGGATGTGTGTGCGGCTCCCGGCGGTAAAGCGCTGCATGCGGCGGCAAAGCTGGCGGGAACAGGCCGGGTGATCGCCTGTGATGTATCAGAGCATAAAACAGACAGAATAGAAGAAAACCGGCGCAGACTCCGCATGGATCATGTATCTGTCATGGTGCGGGACGCCCGTGTCAGGGATGAGGAACTGGTCGGGATTGCGGATGTACTGCTGGTGGACGTGCCCTGTTCCGGATTGGGTGTGATCGGTAAGAAGCAGGACATTAAATATAGAGTGACGAAAGAATCTCTGACAGAGATCGTAGAATTACAAAAAGAAATTGTCACAAACGTGGTACAATACCTGAAGCCGGAGGGTATTATGATGTACAGCACCTGTACAATGAATCCTCAGGAAAATGAGGAAATGACAGGTTGGATTTGTCAGGAATACGGTATGGAGACAGTGAGTATGGCGCATGCTATGCCTGAGGAGCTCTGTGAGATGGCAGCCCGTGGGTATCTGCAGCTGCTGCCGGGCATTCATCCAACGGACGGTTTCTTTATGGCAAAGCTGCGAAAGAGAGGATGAACGGGCATGAAAGACATTAAATCATTCACGCTCGCCGAGCTTAAGGAAGAGATGGAAGCCATAGGGGAAAAGTCTTTTCGTGCAAAGCAGATGTATGAATGGATGCATCGGAAAATGGCAGAGAATTATGAGCAGATGACAAATATTCCGGCGGCATTGACAGAACAGTGCCGGAAACGGTATGATTATACGGTTCTGAAAGTGGTCCGCATGCAGGAGTCTAAGATAGACGGCACCCGGAAATATCTTTTTGAACTGCCCGACGGCAATACGGTGGAGAGTGTCTGGATGCGTTACAGGCACGGGAATTCCGTCTGTATTTCCTCGCAGGTAGGATGCCGTATGGGATGCCGCTTCTGTGCTTCCACGCTGGACGGTCTGGAAAGAAACCTGCTGCCCTCGGAGATGCTCGATCAGATTTATGCCGTCAGCAGGCATACGGGTGAGCGGGTGTCCAACGTAGTGGTTATGGGAAGCGGCGAGCCTCTGGATAATTATGGGAATCTTCTGCGGTTTATCGAATTGCTGACAGATGAGAACGGTCTTCATATCAGTCAGAGAAACATCACCGTGTCCACTTGTGGAATCGTACCCAGGATGTGGGAGCTTGCCGGGAAACGGCTTCAGATTACGCTGGCGCTCTCCCTGCACGCCGCGACGGATGAAAAGCGCAGGCAGCTTATGCCGATCGCCAATCAATATCCGCTTGCGGAGGTGATAGACGCCTGTGAGCACTATTTTGAACAGACCGGCAGGCGGATCACTTTTGAGTACAGTCTGGTCAAAGGCGTCAATGATACGAAAGAAGATGCGGAGCGTCTTACGGCGCTGATCGGAAGACTCAACTGTCATGTGAACCTGATTCCGGTCAATCCAATCAAGGAGCGGGACTATGTACAGTCGGAGCGGCGTGCGGTGGATGCGTTCAAAAATAAACTTGAAAAAAATGGAATTAATGTTACTATTAGAAGGGAAATGGGCCGGGATATTGACGGTGCATGCGGTCAGCTGAGGCGCAGATACATGGAGCGTATAGAGGATCGGTAACAAGGAGGAACATACGGTGCTTAGGTCCTATGCGATAACGGATATCGGACAGAAAAGACAACTGAATCAGGATTTTATCTATCTGTCGGAGATCCCGATCGGCAATCTGCCAAACGTATTTATCGTGGCAGACGGCATGGGAGGGCACAATGCGGGAGAGTATGCGTCCCGCTGCGCGGTAGAGACCGTGGTAGAGGAAATCAGCATTTCTTTTGAAAAGAACCCTGTTAAAATACTGGGACGTGCAATCGATAAAGCGAATACCTATATACGGGAGAGGGCAAGGGAAGATGCTGCCTATAATGGCATGGGCACAACGATGGTCATTGCGACATGTATGGGAAGATATCTGGAAGTGGCCAACGTGGGAGACAGCAGGCTGTATGTGGTAGGCGACAGAATAGAGCAGATCACGCAGGATCATTCGCTGGTGGAAGAGATGGTTCGGATGGGCGGTATAGACAGAGCATCGGCAAGAAATCATCCGGATAAGAATATTATCACGCGGGCGATTGGCGCAAGAGATCATATAGAGGCGGATTTTTTTAATCTGGAATTACAGACAGGGGATTTGGTTTTACTTTGTTCCGACGGTTTGACAAATATGATGGACGACGAGACGATACGCCGTATTCTTCGGAGCGGCGGAAGTCTTGAGGACAGAGTAGAAAAATTGGTGGAGACAGCCAACCAAAACGGTGGTAAGGATAATATTTCCGTGATCGTTATTGAACCGTTAGCAGACGAGGTGGAACATGATTAAGATAGGAATGATGATAGGCGACCGATACGAGATATTGGAAAAAATCGGTACCGGCGGCATGTCAGATGTATATAAAGCTAAAGATCATAAACTGAACAGGTTTGTCGCAGTAAAAGTGTTAAAGCAGGAGTTTAGCGAGAATGCTAATTTTGTGTCCAAATTCAGAGTGGAGGCGCAGGCTGCGGCAGGGCTCATGCACCCGAATATCGTCAATGTGTACGACGTAGGGGAAGAGAGCGGAATCTACTATATCGTTATGGAGCTGGTAGAGGGCATTACATTAAAAAAATATATTGAGAAGAAAGCGAGATTATCCGTCAAAGAGGCGGTCAGCATCGCGATTCAGGTGTCCATGGGCATTGAGGCGGCGCACAATAACCATATCATCCACAGAGATATTAAACCTCAGAATATCATTATATCCAAAGAGGGCAAGGTCAAGGTAACGGATTTTGGTATTGCCAAGGCAGCTACGAGCAATACCATTACTTCTAATGTTATGGGTTCTGTGCACTACACTTCACCGGAGCAGGCAAGGGGTGGATACAGCGATGAGAAGAGCGATATCTATTCTCTTGGCATTACGATGTTTGAGATGCTGACAGGCAGGGTGCCTTTTAACGGTGAGACTACGGTGGCCATTGCCATCAAGCATATACAGGAAGAACTGCCGTCTCCACGGGAATATGTTTCGGAAATTCCGATCAGTGTCGAGCAGATGGTATGCAAATGCTGCCAGAAGAGTCCCGACAGGAGATATCAGTCCATGGCAGAACTGATCATGGATCTGAAACAGTCCCTGATCAATCCGGATGAGGATTTTGTGAAGGTGATCGATCCTGATGAGGAGGCGTCCACAAGGATGATCACGGACAGGGATATGGTGCAGATCAAGAGACAGTCTGACCGCAGAGATTCCATGGATGAGGCTATGCGTCTCAGAAGAGACAATGAGCGTGTCTATGAGGATGATGAAGACGAAATGGATGGGGACTGGGACGAAGATGAGGATGACGACTATGATCCCAAGATGGAGAAGATTACTACAATGCTTGCCGTGGTGGCAGCGATCCTCATCGGATGTATTGTGATATTCCTTGTGGGCAGGGCCTTTGGAATGTTCAGTTTTGGTGCGGCAGATACCGAACAGGAACAGGAGGAAGTGGAACAGGTAGAGATGATCAGAGTCGTGGGCATGAATGTGGAAGATGCCAAGCGTTCTCTGTTGGAATTGGGACTGACGCCGGAGATCAAGTATGAGCCTAACAGCGCTTACGACGTAGGCACAGTTCTTAGGGCGAGCGTACAGGAAGGGATCATGATAGATAAGAATACCGTGATCGTGATGACTGTTGCGGAGGGAATGGATGGAGTGAAGATTCCGTCTGTGACAGGCAAGTCAAAGGAGGAAGCGACGTCCGTACTGGAGAAAGCGGGATTTGTAGTTAACGCCACAGAGAGCTATGATGCGGCGGTAGAAAACGGTTATGTCATCTCCCAGTCACCGGAAGCAGACACTACGGCTCCCGAGGGGTCTTCCATTACGATCCGCGTAAGCCAGGGCGCTGAAACGAACAAGGTCCGTGTGCCTAATCTATATGGATTATCTGAGATGGATGCTACGGTGAGCCTGACAGAGAGCGGATTGACTGTCGGTACGGTATCCACGACCACGAATGAAGATGTTAATTTGATTGATAAAGTGTGCTACCAGAGTTATTCGGAGGGATCCTATGTAGATAAAGGAACGGCAATTGATTTAAGAGTCAGTACGGGGCCATCCGATGTAACTTACCGGTATTCGGAGGGAATCGCCGCACCTACGGAGGATCCGGAGTACCGAAGCGGTATGAATGTCAATGTCACAGTGACAACGGCAGATGGTACGCAGCTTCTGAGTACACAGACGACGTCCTTTCCTGTAGCGGTCAACTATACTGGTATTAAATCAGCAAACGGTGTGATCACTTTTAGCTTTATGGTGGAGAGGGAGGAAACTACGTCCACTGACCCGGAAACGGGAGAGACGATAACAAATCCTGCATCTTCTGAAGAGAAAACCGTGAAAAGAGATATCAATTTTACGCAGGAATAGGAAGAGTTGGATGCAGGGAAAGATTATCAAAGGAATCGCAGGGTTCTATTATGTCCACGTGGAGGGGCAGGGAATCTATGAATGCAAAGCGAAGGGTATTTTCAGGAAAGATCATGTGAAGCCTCTTGTGGGTGATGATGTGGTCATGGAAGTGCTGGATGAGAAAGAGCAGCTTGGAAATATCCGGGAGATCCTGCCGCGCCGGCGTGCGCTGCTTCGTCCGGCGGTAGCCAATGTGGATCAGGCGCTCATTATTTTTGCCATCGTTAAGCCGGATCCGAATTTTAATCTGTTGGATCGGTTCCTGATCCGCATGGAGCGGCAGAATCTGCCCACGATCATCTGCTTTAACAAGCAGGATATCGCTTTACCGGAGGAAAAGGATGCGCTGCGCCGTTCATATGAGACTTGCGGATATCAGGTGCTGTTTATCAGTGCACTGGAGAATGAGGGCGTGGAACAGATCAGGGAACTGTTGGCGGGCAGGACTACTACGGTGGCGGGTCCGAGCGGAGTGGGTAAGTCATCTTTGATTAACCGGCTGGCACCCAGAGCCAATATGGAAACCGGGGAGATCAGCGCTAAGATAGGACGTGGCAAACATACCACGAGACATTCGGAGATCATAGCGCTGGGAGATGAGACTTATATTGTGGACACGCCGGGGTTTACTTCACTTGATATCTCAGAGATTACAAAGGAAGAGTTGGGACAGTATTACCCGGAATTTATGCGGTATGAGCCATATTGTAAATTCAGCGGATGCGCCCATATCAGTGAGCCCGCCTGCGGTGTGAAAGATGCGGTGGCAAAGGGGAAGATCAGCGGGGTACGTTATGAGAACTATAAGATACTGTATCAGGAGCTGAAAGATAAAAAACGTTATTGAAAAGGCTTATGGCTTTATTAAGGAGGATATGGACAGATATGAAACTGGGCATCGTAGTACGTGGGGCTGGTTTCATAAAAGATCATGCGGATTTCTATAAATCCATGTCAAATTGGTGCGGTAATATTTGTGAGAGATCCAACACAGGGAAAGGTCAATAACTGAAAGGTTGTTGACCTTTTTACTGTAGGGTATTGTTTGTATATAGCAGGAGAAAACATTATGAGGACAGATAATGAATATTCACAGGCTATGGCGCAGGCGAAAGAAAATCTGGTTGATCTAAACGAGTGGGGAACGGATGCTATTGGCGGGAATGTTCTGGAATTTATGGACAGAATTTTTACATCGGATGAAGTGGTGGAGAGCAAATATGGAAGCAGTACGGAGGTAAAAGAGCAGGAAAAAGCTCCTGAGAAAGTAGTAGAAATTGCTCATGCATTACAGTCATTGGTTGGAGTAATTCCTTATATGGATATGTATCGCCCAATCAGGGATAAAAGTAGTGTAAAAAACTGATGAAAGAACTGCTTATGGTTGTATCCGTTGAGAAAGCAATCGCAAAGTATACCGGAAAAAGTGCAATCTGTACCATTTTTAATTAGAAAGGATCTCTTTCATGTATAATGTGATAACTACGTAACAAATTCTTCAAAAGAAAAAAGGAGTTGACACAAATGTACAGAAAGGATATTCTTAGCCAAGCCAAGCCAAGCCAAGCCAAGCCAAGCCAAGCCAAGCCAAGCCAAGCCAAGCCAAGCCAAGCCAAGCCA
>ERZ808051.87-NODE-87-length-124104-cov-20.206415_pt1 | contig 124104 bp, 119 predicted proteins | sample MGYA00380199_ERZ808051 | MGnify/ENA primary metagenome ERZ808051 (study PRJEB31490, sample SAMN06133391) | mouse gut metagenome | isolation source: J11 | host: mice | place: China: Chengdu | collected 2015-05 ... | reverse complement strand
TAAGCGGCAGAGCCGCCAAGGGCTGCGCTGTCTTTCATACTATCTTCCTTTCCGAAAACTGAAAGCAATCCGTTTTTCGACAGTCTCAGCAGGAGGGGATTCCCCTCCTGCCTTCTCTCTTATTCCCCCTGGAGCTGTGCCGCCAGCATGTCCAGAATGGCGTCGGCAGGCTGTCTCCGGGGCCGTACCCGGTCCGCCTCGTCGGTTTTGACGGCGGCGTAGGCCCGGGCGGCCCGTTCGACGCCGCCCTCTCCCCGCAGCGATTCGATCCAGGCGTCCACCTGCTCCATCAGGTGCTCCCAGGCCTCTTCCTCGTCCTGCTTCTCTTTGCCCAGCTTCATCCGCTCCAGCATGGTGAGGCGGGCCTGGTAGAGCGCGGATACCAGGTCCTCTTTCACAAACTCGCTGTGGCCGGAGGAAGCGGCGGCCGCCTCGCTTTCGGCAGCCGGGGGCTGGTGCTGGTCCAGCAGCTCCCGGAAGGCGGGGCCGGAAGCGCCGGCGCAGGGGGATGCCTGGGGGGCCTGCGTATAAGGCAAAGCCTCTGAAATGTTCTGGATACTCATGGTAATGACTCCTTTCTGAAGGTCCGGCCCTTCTGGCCGCGGAGTTTTTTCTTGCGCTGACGCGCGGGGTGGTCATCAGCCATTAAGATGGCTGGTTCATTCCACCCCCCATAGTCGTCGACGCAAGCTGCACATCCCTCGCCCTGTCTCGCGGGGGGACAGGTCTCGTCCGTTCCGTTGCGTCTCCTCTCCCCACGGTCACCGCTTCGTTGGGTGACCGTGGGGGCCCCATTCTCTTTCTGAGCGCAGAAAGAGAGAAAACGGGCCGTGGACGGTCCAAAAGAGAGAAAGACGTACGCGCAAGAGCTGCAGAGCCCCGATTCGCAAGACTCCAGCCCACGGCACAGTGCAAGCGGGGGTTGGGAGGGCAATGAAAGGACGGTTCGTGTTTCCCCGCTGCCGCTCAATTGGCGCTTCCGTTGGCTTTCTTGTTTACCGCCGCTTTCGTTAGAAACTGGTAGAGGTACAGAGCTTTCATCTGGTCTGCACGAACGGCAGTGGAAAGAGAAATATGTTCGTTCAGTGACCGCCAGCTCCCGTTGAGCTACGCCGCGGCCTGAAGACTTGCGTATCAGACTGTCGGTAACTCTTGCGCGTCCCTCGTCCCCCGTCATGGGGTCCCCACCGAAACCCAGTGTCAGCGGTTTCGGTGGGGGGAGGAGGTGCAGCGGAACGGACGAGACCTGTCCCCCGCGAGACAGGGCGAGGGATGTGCAGCTTGCGCCGACGACATCGGGGGGTCCTAGGGGGGTGTCCCCCCTGGTGGAGAGTCCAGAGAGGCAAAGCCTCTCTGGTTCCCCGCGAAAGCGGTCCCTGCTTGGCCGCACCGATATAAAGGTCCCATATCCCCAAAAATGAAATTCTGGAACAAATCCCCTCCGGAGAGCCGGAGGGGATTTGTGATTGATCGGTGCTATTTTGCGTACTCGACCACCTTGGTCTCCCGCAGGACGTGGACTTTGATCTGGCCGGGGTATTCCATCTCTTCCTCGATCTTCTTGGCCAGGTCCCTGGCCAGAATGACCATCTGGTCCTCGGAAACCTGCTCGGGCTTCACCATGACCCGGACCTCCCGGCCTGCCTGAATGGCATAGGCCTTATCAACGCCGGGATAGGTGCCGGTGATGGTCTCCAGCTGTTCCAGACGCTTGATGTAATTTTCCAGGTTCTCCCGCCGGGCGCCGGGCCGGGCGGCGGAAATGGCGTCGGCGGCCTGAACCAGGCAGGCCACAATGGTCCGGGGCTCCACATCGTTGTGGTGGGCCTCAATGGCGTGGATGATGTCGTCCCGTTCCTTGTACTTCCGGGCGAACTCCACGCCCAGGGCCACATGGGTGCCCTCCATCTCGTGGTCCACGGATTTGCCCAGGTCGTGGAGCAGGCCCGCCCGCTTGGCGGCCTGGACGTCCACGCCCAGCTCCGCAGCCATCATGCCGGCGATATGGCTGACCTCCACGGAGTGCTGGAGAACGTTCTGTCCGTAGCTGGTGCGGTAGTGGAGGCGGCCCAGCATCTTCACAAGCTCCGGGTGCAGGTTCCGCACGCCGCACTCGAAGACCACCCGCTCACCCTCGGATTTGATGGTGGCGTCCACCTCCCGGCGGGCCTTCTCCACCATTTCCTCGATGTGGGTGGGGTGAATGCGGCCGTCGGCAATGAGCTTTTCCAGGGCCAGCCGGGCGATTTCCCGGCGGACAGGCTCAAAGCAGCTGACGGTAATGGCCTCCGGCGTGTCGTCAATAATCAGATCTACGCCGGTGAGAGTTTCGATGGTCCGGATGTTGCGGCCTTCCCGGCCGATAATACGGCCCTTCATCTCGTCATTGGGCAGGGGTACCACACTGACGGTCATGTCGGCCACCTGGTCGGCGGCGCAGCGCTGAATAGCCTGGGCCACCACCTCACGGGCCCGGGCCTCGCATTCTTCCTTCATGCGGGACTCGACCTCTTTGATTTTCAAGGCGGTCTCGTGGATGACCTCGGACTCCACCTGGTCAATCAGATACTGTTTGGCCTCCTCGGTGGTGAAGCCGGAGATGCGCTCCAGCATTTCGGTCTGGCTGTGCTTGATGGCTTTGATCTCCTCGGTTTCCCGGTCGATGGCGGCGTGCTTCTGGGTCAGGGCGTCCTCTTTTTTCTCCACGCTCTCAATCTTCCGGTCCAGGTTTTCCTCTTTCTGCTGCAGACGGTTTTCCTGCCGCTGCAGGTCGGCCCGGCGCTCCTTGACTTCCTTCTCGTACTCGCTGCGGTTTTTCAGAATCTCCTCCTTGGCTTCCAAAAGGGCCTCGCGCTTTTTGGACTCCGCGCTTTTGATAGCCTCGTTGACAATACGCTTGCCTTCTTCTTCCGCGCTGGAGATTTCCTTTTCAGAGACGTTTTTCCGATAGCGGATACCGAGAGGGAAACAGATTGCGCCGCCGACCACCACACCGACCAGTGCGGTGATGATGATCTGTATCACGGCTGTGATTCCTCCATTTCCTTCGTATGGTATGTTTGCGCGCCGCGTCTTTTTCTGCGCGCTGGGATAAACATAGAAAACAACCGGAGGGCCCCCTTCGCCCCCCGACGGCAATCTTCTTCTAGTTTAAACGCTTACGGGACCGCTGTCAAGGAAAAACATCTCTTTACTAAAGAATTCCGATGAAATATTTGCGGGCGCGCCGGGGGCGGGGGACTCAGCGGTCGATATAGGCCGCGGCGGCGTAGCCCACCTGATCCCCGTAGTGGACCACGTACCAGCCCTGCCACTCGCCGTAGATGGTGACGGCGGACCCGTTGGGCATGTTGGCAATGACGGTTCCCGTGGGGGCGGGGTAGCTCCGGAGATTCAGCGTCCCCCAGCTGAGGGTCACGGTGCCCTTTGCCGGGTCCATGGGGTAGATGAAGGGCAGGCCGAAGAATTCCGTCAGGGCCCGGGCCAGCTGCTGGGCGATGTCGTCCATGTGGCCCTCAATCCAGAGGGCGTCGGCATAGTTGTCGTGATAGCCGATTTCCACCAGCACCGCCGGGGCCTTGGACTGGGCCACCTCTCCCAGGGACGTAGTGGAGCGGGTGGTAACCTTGCCGGGGAGGGGGTAGATTTTCCGCAGCTCCTGGGCGATGAGCTCCGCCGCCCGCTGCCCCTGGGAGCTGCCGGGGTAGTAAAAGGCGATGATGCCCCGTTCCTCGCCGTAGCGCCCTTCCGGAGCGCCGTTGGAGTGGAGGGCAAGATAGAGGTCATAGTAGCCCCGGTTGGCCTCCCGGATGGAAGAGCCGGCGGTCATATCCGGACGGTTGCGCTTGTAGCGGATGCCGTTGGAGAGCAGATAAGGAACCAGGGCGTCCGCCAGCAGGTTCATGTTGTATTCCTCCGAGCCGCTGCCGGTGACGTAGCTGTTCCATTCCTGGGTAGAAGGGCTTAAATAAATAATAGGCATGGCAATTCCTCCTTCTTTATTATATATGGAAATTTCCCGCCGGATGTGTTACTATAATCAATTAGGAATTAGAAATTAGGAATTAGGAATTTTTTAGTATCCTGGCCAATTCCTAATTCCTAACTCCTCATTCCTAATTGAAAAGGGACTGGTATCATGAAAGTTGAACGAAGCTATCCCTGCGCCGCAGTCACGCCCAAGGCGGAGGCCGCCATTCTCCGGGGCCACCCCTGGGTCTATGATGCGGAGATTTTGTCCATGGACGGAGCGCCGGAAAACGGCGGCCTGGTGGATGTGCGCAGCAAAAAAGGCGCCTATCTCGGCACCGGCTTTTTGTCGGAGGCGTCAAAAATCCGGGTCCGGCTGATTTCCCGGAACGCCAACGACCGTTTTGACGCCGCCTTCTGGGAACGAAAGCTGCGCTGGGCCTGGGAGTACCGGAAGACCGTCATGGACCCCCGGGACCTGGACGCCTGCCGGATTATCTTCGGTGAGGCGGACATGTTTCCCGGCCTGACCGTGGACCGGTTTCACGACCTGCTCAGCGTTCAGGTGCTGTCCGCGGGCATGGAGCGGGTCAAGGGGACCCTGCTGCCCCTGCTGGCGGACATGCTCCGGAAGGACGGCCAGACCATCCGCGGGGTTTATGAGCGGAACGAGGCCGCCCTGAGGGACAAGGAGGGCCTGCCCAAATACAAGGGGTGGTTTCCCCTGCCGGGGGAGGCGGCTCCGGAGTCCACGGTGACGGAGATCACGGAAAACGGTGTGCGCTATCTGGTGGACGTGGAAAACGGCCAGAAAACCGGCTTTTTCCTGGACCAGAAATACAACCGCCGCTGTGTGGCCCGGCTGGCGGCGGGGAAGACGGTGCTGGACTGCTTCACCCACACCGGGTCCTTTGCCCTGAACGCCGCCCTGGGAGGCGCGGCCCACGTCACCGCCGTGGACGTGTCCGCCTCCGCCGTGGAGATGGCCCGGACCAACGCGGAGCGGAACGGTCTGGCGGAGCGGATGGACTTTTTGACGGCGGACGTCTTCCAGCTGCTGCCCTCTTTGGAAAAAGAGCCGCCCCGGTATGATTTCATCATTCTGGACCCGCCGGCCTTCACCAAGTCCCGGAGGACCGCCGCCAGCGCTATGGCGGGCTATAAGGAAATCAACTACAGGGCCATGCGCCTGCTGCCCCGGGGCGGGTATCTGGCCACCTGCTCCTGTTCTCATTTTGCGGAGGAGGAGAAATTCCTGGCCATGCTCCGCAGCGCGGCGAAGGATGCCGGAGTCCGCCTGCGGCAGATCGAGGCCCGCCAGCAGAGCTGCGACCACCCCATCCTCTGGGGCGTGGAGGAAACCAATTATTTGAAATTCTATCTGTTCCAGGTGATATAGATAAAAATATAGAAAATTTTTGTGAATTTTCACAGGAGCTTTTGACACCTCCTTTTCGTTTACAGCGGCAGAACAATCAAGGAGGCATGGCCCGTGATTAAGGAACAGGAAAAGCGGCTGTTTGAACACTGGCAGACTGAGCGGGGATATCCGTCTTTCATTGCCGACGGCGTGTTTGATGAAAAGCTCTGGACCGCCGAGCCGCTGAAACTTACATTTGTGCTGAAAGAGGCGAATTGGCGGAACGGAAACGTGGACCTTTGCAAATGGGTCCTGGACAATACCCCTTGGAAAACCTGGAACAATATTGCTCGATGGACAAAGGGCATGCTGGAGGGCGGGGACTACCCTGCGTATCTCTCTATGGAGGAGCGAAACCGTCTGCTGTCGCGGGTGAGCTTCCTGAATCTGAAGAAAACGGGCGGTGGCAGCCGGACAGACAGCAGAGAGCTTCGGACGTATGCCCATGCGGACGCGCCCTATATCCGGGAGCAGCTTCTGCTGTACAGGCCGGATGTCATTGTCTGCTGCGGCAAATGGAGCGTGGCGGACAGCTTGGAGAAAGAGGTTCTGCAAAGGCCGGATCTGCCGGGCCCCTTTCTGCCTGTGCAGGACTGGGAGGACTGGGACGGCGCTCCCTGCTGCTACACCCGTTTTCCCGGCAAAGAGCGCCTGACGCCTGTGATTTCCTTCCGTCATCCGGAAAAGCGTTATTCAGGCCATGCCCAGTGGCGGGCGTGGTACGCGCAAATAAAAGCGGTCCGTGAAATGCTCCTTCCGCCGGACCGCTAAGGGGAAAAAGCCCGCCGCATTCCCTGGAGGTCTCCCGTCTCCCGGAGGAACCGGAGGGAGCACACCGCGTCGGCGGTAAAAACCAGCAGGAAGCCAAAGGTCAGCCAGTCCGGGACCGCCGCCGCCAAAGCGGCGACCCCCGGCTGAAAGAACCGGACCGCTGCCCACACCAGGACCCCCCAGGCCAGGGAGAAGGGCAGGCAGACCCGGCCCCGGAGATTGCCGGAGACCTGGGAATAATCCCAGAACTCCACGCGCAGAAAGCGCTCCCCGGCCCAGTGCACGGCGTATTCCACCGCCGTGGCGGCCAGACCGCCCCAGACCGTCAGCCCCAGCCAGCCCATGGGCGGCAGAGCCAGCGCCGCCATCATGCCAAGGCCGTACACCGGGCACAGGGGCAGCAGAAGGAAGCAGCGCCGCCGCTGTTCCCCGGAACGGGAGGCCAGGGCAAAGGCCAGCTCCACCAGCCAGCCGAGAAAACTGTAAATCCAAAAATACCAGAGACAGAAGATCATGTCATCACCTCGGCCTCAGTCTCTCCTGGAAGCGGATAACGTATCCCTCTCTTGCGCCGGCAGTTTTTTCATGCTATACTGGGGGAAACAGCCCTTGATCTGTCAGGACCGGGCGGAAAAAGAAAGAAACGAGGTGGCTTGGATGGACACATGGGAGAATCTGAGGTCGGAGTGCCTGGCCTGCCGGGGGTGTTCCCTCTGTGAGACGCGGCACAACGTTGTATTTGGCGACGGGGCCCAGGACGCGGAAATTTTGCTGATTGGCGAGGGTCCCGGCCAGCACGAGGATGAGCAGGGCATCCCCTTTGTAGGCCGGGCCGGGAAGCTGCTGGACGACATGCTGGAGATGGTGAATCTGGACCGGACCAAGGTCTACATCGCCAACATTGTCAAGTGCCGCCCGCCCAACAACCGGGACCCCCTGGGGGTGGAACAGGACGCCTGCATGGACTGGCTCCGCCGCCAGACGGTTCTGCTGCGGCCCAAAATCATTGTCTGCCTGGGACGCGTCGCCGCCAAGGCCATCATCAAGGATGATTTCCGCATCACCCAGGAGCATGGACAGTGGTTTACCCGGGGCGGCGTGCAGATGACCGCCATCTATCACCCGGCGGCCCTGCTGCGGGATGTGAACAAGCGGCCTGAGACCTTCGAGGACCTGAAGGCCATCCAGGCCAAGGCCCGGGAGCTCTGCGTCCATACGGAAGTGTAAAGAGACAGGGGACGCCTCCGGCGTCCCCCTGCTTTGGCCCAATTGTAAACCACTATAAAATTTATGGTTGACAATTCGGGGAAACTGCGGTATCCTATTACCAATTTCAACATCAAAGGAGGCGTTTTCCCTATGAGTTCCACCACTTCCGACAGGACTGCCGCGCCCCGGCTTCAGACCCGGGACATGGCCTATATTGCGCTGTTTGCCGTTTTAATGGCGGTGTGCGCCTGGATTTCCGTGCCTGTGCCTGCGCCCTTCGTGCAGTTCACCATGCAGACCTTCGCGATTTTCGCGGCCCTGCTGGCACTGGGCGGCAGGCGGGGGACCTATGCCGTTGTCACCTATTTGCTGCTGGGGGCAGTGGGGGTGCCGGTGTTCAGCGGCTTCCGGGGGGGTCTGAGCGTACTGCTGGGAACCACCGGCGGATATATCCTGGGCTTTTTCTTCACGGCGCTGCTGTACTGGCTGCTGACCGCCAGGCTGGGGGAGAGCCTGCCGGTGAAGGCAGCTGCCGGCGTGCTGGGCATGGCGGTGTGCTACGCCTTCGGAACCGCCTGGTATCTGACCCTCTACGCCCAGATGGGAAAACCCATGGGCCTGCTGGCCGCCTGCGGATACTGCGTGTTTCCCTTCATCATTCCCGACCTGATCAAGCTGGGTCTGGCAGTGCTGCTGTCCCGCCGCCTGGAGGGGTTTGTGAAGAAGGCCTGAGACCCTTTGCCCCGCCGCGTCCGGAAGGGCGGCGTCAAAGCCGCTTCCCACCATCGAAGCAAAAGCGCCCGGCTGCTGCCGGGCGCTTTTTCCTGCCTGTTTTGGTTTTCGCTAGGGGCTGTTCATATAAACCACATGTGCGGATTTTCGAGCAAATTTTAGCCGGATGCGAGGCAAAAATTTGCAGGCGTACTGGCGTACGGCAAAAATTTTTAACGAAGCAGTCGGCAAAATTTGCCGAAAAGACGTGCGCGTGGGCTTATGTGAACAGGCCCTAAAAGGTCAGCCGCATGGAATACCAGGCCGCGCCGCCATGGGCGGAGGCGGAGAGCCCCTCATTTTGGAAGCCGAATCGGGCATAGTAATGGATCAGGGCCTCCTTGCAGGTGAGGACGCAGCCCGTCCGGCCCTGGGCCTGGGCGTCGGCCAGCACCCGTTCCATTACCTGGCCGGCCCGTCCCTGCCGCCGGTACTGGGGCAGGGTGTTCACGCCGAAAATCATCTGCCAAGCCCCTGTTTCCCTGTGAAAGGAGGGGTCGGCATACATGGCGTCCAGCAGCTGGGGTTCGTCGGTGACCAGACCGTTGATGAAGCTGACCAGACGGCCCTCGTTCTCCATCAGCCAGAAGTGATGAGGATAGACCCGAAGCCGGGCGGCCAGAACCTCCTGGGAGGCGGCTTCAGCGGGAGGGAAGCAGAGGGCTTCCACCGCCGCCAGGGCGGGGAGGTCAGAGAAAAGGGCGGTACGGATGTGCATGGGCGGCGCTCCTTTATATCGTCAACGCAGTTGAAAAGGAACAAAGCTCCTTTTCAACCGGCGAACGTTTGGCCCGCCGGCGCGCAGGGCGCGTATGCGTTTCCTGTGAAGTCTGGCGCACAAGGCCGCACATGCGGCCCAAAGCGCTGCATAGTAACGCTTCGCTGAAAAGAATCCATTGGATTCTTTCAGCTGCGGTGACTATAGATGTCCGTTCAGGAACTGGTATTCCAGCAGCAGCCGTCCGGTGCTGCTGGACATGTTCTCAAAGCAATAGGCCTGGTCCGCCGCGAAGCGCAGGGCGTCCCGCTCCAGAAGCTGAAAGGTCTGTCCCTCCGCCGTCAGGGTGATGGTGCCGGCCAGAACCGTGGCCCGGCAGATGCAGCCGCTGACCGAGGGAGAAGGGGCGTAGCGGGCGCCGATGTAAAGGTCCAGGAAGCAGCTGGCCAGCCGGGTGGTTTCGTCATAGGGCAGGCTGGGCCGCAGAACCGTCCTGCCGCCGTCCAGATGCTTGGGTCGGGTGTCCTGAATCCGAATCAGCACCAGGCTTTGAAAGCCGCCTGGCTGTGCTCTCTCTTCTGCGGGAACCGGATAGGTGCGCTCTTCCGCCATCGCTTCCATCGCCTTCGCCTCTCTTTACAGATGACTGAAAAATGCCGGCCTGGGGCCGTTTAGCTTATAGTACCTGCTTTGGAGGCATTTGTCAAGAAGCGGGGAGAAGAGGGAAGCGCCCCGGCGCGCATTTTATATAGTCAGCACAGTTGAAAATCGGTATCTACCGATTTTCAAACAGCGGCGGAGCCTCTGACGGGTGAGGAAAAAACCCCCTGTGCTGACTATGAAGTCCACCGCAAGGCCGTTTTACGGCCTGTGCGGCGAATCATCGCCGCACTTGTTGAAAAGAAGCGGATGCTTCTTTTCAACTGCGGTGACTATAACAGGACCGTGATGCAGGGACCGCCGCCCTCGGCGGCCTGCCGGTACAAGGGCCTCATATCTGGCTGCCCAAAGGGGCGTTCCCCGTAAAATAAAATCTGCAAATCAGACACTTCCAGAGAAAAGGGGGCACGTCTGTTCATACATTTTATCAGGAAGAGGAGGCGCAGGGGCAGGCTGTACGCCTGTAGGGGCGGCCCTCTGCGTCCTCCCGTGCTCCCCATGATACCGGGCTTTCCGCAGAAGGGGCCGGGACCAGAGCCCGGCCCCGGACAAGGCGCCGCAGACGGCGGTATCCATTCTCAGGGCCCGGTTTTTTTCCAGAGCGGCCTGGCCCACACCGGAGCGGAGACAGGTTGGAGCGGCTCCGGGCTTTTGGCGGGTCCCACGCCCGCCGTCACGTCCTCCCGGCGCAGGCATCCCGCCTCCCGCAGCGCCGCCAGCAGCCGGCCCCGGTCCGCCTCCTCCGGCAGGGCCGCCTCTGCCTCCGGCGGAAGGGAGAGAGCCGGCAGGGGCTGGGTTTCGTCATACAGCCGCAGGACCACCGGGTTGGCCATGGACAGGTCCCGCCGCAGGTCAAAGAGGACCAGGGCTTCGGCCCCCTCCAGCTGCTCCCTGGAGGGGCCCAGAAGCAGCGACACGCCGTATTCCCGCCGCAGCTGGCGGCACAGGTCTTCGCCGCCATAGGGCAGGTCCAGCAGGACATAGCGGTGCCGCAGGCACAGCTCCGTCACCGTCCGCACCACCTCGCCGGTGAGGACTGAGGCCGTCACCGCCACCCGGGCCCCGGCTACCGGCAGCCGTTCCGCCTCCAGGCCCGCCCGAACCCAGTCCGCCGCCAGGCTCCGGCGGAGGGCCAGCGTGCCCGTGATGCGCAGACCGCATTTTTCCAGCACAGCCCCATGGGAAAAGTCCGCCGGGGGAACAACTTGGGCAACGCCCAGCTTCCGCAGCCGCCGGGCCGCCGCCAGCAGCCTGCGCCGCCGGACCGCCGGATGGGGGCTTCGGGCGATTTCCACCCACAAAAAGCGGGTCCGCAGCAGGGGACGTTCCTCAATCTGTATGCGTTTCTGACCCTTCTGCGGGTCCTTCCAAAGCAGCAAAGCAACCATAATATGACCTCCCGCCTCATGATATGGGGCGGGAGGCCGAAATATGTTATGTTCCGCTGAGGGTGTACCCGGTGAGATAGCCCTTTTTCGGGGCTGCGCCGTCGTTCAGCGGGTTGATAATCTGGTTGTTTTCCGTAATCTCAAAGTGGAGATGGGGACCGGTGGAGTTGCCGGTGGAGCCGGTGACCCCCAGGACGTCGCCCTGGTTCACACGCTGTCCCACGGAGACGGAACGCTTGCTCATGTGGGCGTAGAGCGTGGAGTTGCCCGGCCCGTGGGACACCACTACATAGTGTCCGTAGCTCCTGGAGTACTCGGAGATGATGACGGTGCCCGCTTTAGCAGCGTAGATGGAACTGGTATAGCCCACCCGGCCGATGTCGGTGCCCTTGTGGTTGGTGGAGCCGATGCCGCCGGGAGAGGCCCGGCCTCCTACGGTGGAGGTGATATAACGGCTGTTTACCGGCCAGATGTACCCGCCGGGGTTGGACGCGGGAGCCGACTGGCCCGCCGCCGCCAGCCGGGCGGCCTCCTCCTCGGCCAGCTTCCGGTTCAGCTCCTTGATCTTGGCCTGCACCGCTGCCTCGTCGGCGGAGAGGTCGTCCAGGGCGTCCTCCTGCTCCTCCTGCTGCTTGCGGAGCTGGGCAATCAGGGCGTTGGCCTCCTCGCGGCGGTTGTCCAGGTCCTTTTTCTTTTGCTCCAGCTGGGACTTGGCTTCCTCAGAGGCGGTTTTCTGCCCCTCCAGGGTGACCTTGGTATCGGCAATTTCCGCCTGAATGACTTTCAGATTTTCGATTACACGCTGGTCGTAGTCCATAATCTCGTTGACAATGTCCAGCCGGCCCAGCAGGTCCGAGAGGCTGTCCGCCCGGAACAGGACGGCCCAGTATTCTGTTTTTCCCTGCTCCTCCATGGCCCGGACCCGCTTGCAGAACAGGGCGTACTGCTGGGCTTCCCGTTCCTCGGCGTCCGCCAGCTCCTGTTCCGTCTGGGTGATGAGGGCGGCGTAGGTCTCAATTTCCTGTTCGGTGTTGGCGATTTCGTCCTCGGTGAGGCTGATTTGACCGTCCAGCAGGCGCTTGCGCTCCAAGGTGTTGCTGATGTCGCCGGAGAGCTTGTCCAGCTGGGCCTGAATGTCCTTTTTCTCCTGGGCCAGGGCCTTGGCGTCGTCCTTCAGCGCGTCGATGTCCGCCTGGGTGACCGCCGCCGCCGGCTGAAGATTGGCCGGCAGCAGACACAGGACCAGGGCCAGCGTCAGAATCCGTCCAAGCCCCTTGATGTTCTTTTTCCGCTTCATATGCCCTCCTCAGACCTGTAAATACTTCCGGATGGCGGAGAGGCTGCCGCCTACGCCGATCAGAATGCCCGCGCAGCCGAAGGTCAGGGCCACCGGCTTCCAGAGCTGCTGAAAGGGAACCACGTCGATGAGCTGGAGGGCGTCGTTGGTGCTGACGCCCTTGGACACCGCCTCGTAGAGCATCCATTGCAGGAAGAAGGCGATGGTGGAGCCCAGCAGGCCCAGCAAAAAGCCCTCATACACAAAGGGCCAGCGGATGAAACCGTTGGTGGCGCCCACCATCCGCATGATGGCGATTTCCTCCCGGCGGTCAAAGGTGGTGAGACGGATGGTGTTGGAGATGATGAACAGGGAGACGATGAAGAGAATGGCAATCAGGGCGATGCAGACCACCGAGGCCACATTCCGCACGGTGATGAAGCCCCCGGCCACGTCCTCATAGGCGTTGATGCCGCCGATGCCCTGGGTGTTCCGCACCTGCTCCACCGTCTGGGAAATCAGCTCCAGATCGTCAATTTTCAGGGAAAACCGGTCCCGCAGAATTTCCGGGTCCAGGTCCTTGAAATACTCCTCGTCCGGATAGTCCTCCAGGAATTTTTCCATGGCCTCCTCCCGGCTGATGAACGTCACCGAGGTCACATTGGGCACGGCCCCCAGCGTCTTTTCCAGGGCCTTGATCTGCTGGTCCGTACAGTCCTCCTCGATAAAGGCCAGGATTTCGTTCTCCTGCTCCAGGTCTGCCAGAAGGGCGTTGGCGTTTACCGCCACCAGGGAAAAGGTGCCCATAATCAGCAGACAGGCCACGGTGATGCCGATGGCGGCAAAGCTCATGAAGCCGTGACTGAACATGTTGGACAGCCCCTCGTGGACAAAATATCCGAAATTGTGTTTACCCATGGATATGTCCTCCCACATAGCGGCCCACGCTGTCGTTGATGACCCGCCCGGAATCAATGGTGATGACCCGCTTGCCGAACCGGTCCACCAGATCTTTTTCATGAGTCACTACCACCATGGTGGTGCCCAGTTCGTTGATTTTCACCAGCAGGTCCATCAGCTCCAAAGACCGCTCCGGGTCCAGGTTGCCGGTGGGCTCGTCGGCAATGATGGTGTCCGGGTTGTTCACCAGGGCCCGGGCAATGGCCACCCGCTGCTGCTCGCCGCCGGAGAGCTCATTGGGGTAGCTGTGGGCCTTGTCCTCCAGCCCCACCAGCTCCAGGACATAGGGAATCCTCTGGCGGCTCTCCCTGGCAGAGGCCCCCACCGCGCGCATGACAAAGGCCAGGTTGTCATAAACGGTCTTTTTGTCAATCAGGCGGAAGTCCTGGAAAATAACCCCCAGCGTCCGGCGCATCAGGGGAATCTGCCGCTCGGAGATATTCCGGGTGGAAAAGCCGTTGACCCGCACCCGGCCCACGCTGGGCTCCACCTCGCCGGTGAGGAGCTTGATAATGGTGGACTTGCCGGAGCCGGAGGGCCCCACCAGAAAGACGAACTCGCCGGGACGGATTCTCAGCGAGATCCCCCGGACGGCCTTCGTCCCATTTTCATAGGTCATTTCCACGTCCTTGAGCTCGATGACTGCGGACTCTGATTCTACCATACGGGCACCTCCCATTGCTGTCGGAAAAGGGCGGCGGCGGACCGGCGGGCTGTCCCCGGCCGGCAGCCGGCAAAATTCCATAATAAACACCATTATATATGGTTTTCCGCCCCAATGCAACAAGAGAATCGTTTTCTTTTTCGGTTTCCAGTTTTTTCACATGTCCGGGGCGGAAGCGGGGCAGTGCAAACTATTGCGATAGTGTGAAAGTAACTCTACCACAGCGGCGGCTGTTTGTCAAGCGGCGGAGCGGGCCGTCCCTTTTAAGAAACATATAACTCCGGCGATTTTACAAAGGCACCTTGAACGGGACCAAGCGCTATGATAAGATCAGGGCAATCAATTCGAGATTTTCAGGGATTTGATTCATTAAAAGGAGAAGGAAGTGCCATATGGACAAAGCAGAAAAGAAACGGTTGCTGAAAAATTGGAAGAATGCTGAAAAAGAAAAGTTTGAATCCACACTTCCCATTCCAAGAGAAACATTTGAAGAGCTTTTTGATTATGTAGATGGCTGCCTGGACACCGCTGGGTGCAGTCACGATTTGAGATTTACTGTTGAATTTTTAAATAACCATCAAATCCCATTAGAGCCTGTTGTGGAATTTCTGCAAAAAAATGGCGGATATTGCGACTGCGAAGTGCTTATGAATGTTGAAGATAAATTGAAAAACTGTTTGTTTTAAGTGTGAGGCACATTGATATGACAAAAGTCTTGTGTTATAATCGGTTCAACAAATCTTTAGTTGTGAGGCGCCAGCGATGAAATATCATAAAGTGATACGGTTGAAAAATGGGATTGAATGCTGCTTGAGAAACGGAACCGAATCTGACGGTCAAGCCGTACTTGATCACTTTCATTTGACACATGGAGAGACCGATTATTTACTGACCTATCCAGACGAAAATTGCTTTGATGTCACGCAGGAAAGCCAATTTCTGAAAGAGAAATCCGAAAGTAAAAATGAAATCGAAATCGTTGCCGTAGTCAATCATGCAGTGGTGGGAACCGCTGGGGTTGAAGCAGTGGGGAAAAAACATAAGGTGCGGCATCGCGCCGAATTGGGCATCAGTGTAGCTAAAGAATTTTGGGGACTGGGGATTGGACAGGCGTTGACGGCAGTGTGCATTGAATGTGCAAGGGCTGCGGGATATATCCAGCTTGAGCTGAGTGCGGTTGCTAGCAATGCAAGAGCGTTATCCATGTATAAAAAAGCCGGATTTGTTGAATATGGCAGAAATCCCAAAGGCTTTCATTCCCGACTGGCGGGATTTCAAGAAGTTATTCATATGAGACTGGAATTATGATATGTGTATAAGCTCCAGTTTATTGGGCAGCCATCCATGAACGGGCGGCTGCCTGTTTTGGATAGTTTAACGAATGGTTTGGTGAAGCCGCGTTCAGCAGCACCCGTCTGAAAAGGGAGGAGGAGGCTCTGCCCGGCCTCTTCTGCGCAAATGTTCAGGCAGTTACCCAGGACGGATAACTGCCCGATAAGCCGGAAGTAACTGGATGTAAAAAACCTTCTCAAAGGACCGCGGAATGATTTCGGCGGATTTGCTCACTCAATGGGCAGATTGTGCTGCTTCAAAAAAGAGAGCTTATCCCAATAGCCCCGCTGGAACAGAATTTTCCCATTCACAACCTGGAAAAAGCCGCATCCCCGGAGCCCCAGGGGGTCGCGCCATTCAAGAATCGCCCACTGCCCGTCTTCAAATATATTCTCTGTAATGGCCGTCATATCTGCGGAGGCAAATTCTTCTGTGAACATTGCCCGGATTGCCTCAATTCCCGTAACAGGGTCATTTGCTACCTGATGGTTTATGGCGTTTTCATGATAAAGGCTTGTAATTGCCTCCACATCATGGAGATTGAAGGCGTCTACCCACTTGCATACCACTTCTTTCGGCCGCAGCATACGATTACCCTTTCTGTGTTTGTTTCGATTCCTTGTCTGCCGGGTCCCTTTTGACTGCTGCCGGGCCGCTCAGGAGTCGATGCCCCGGGAAGTCAGATACTTCTTGACCATCAGGGCCACCTTGAAGGTAATGGCGTCGTCGAACTCCCGGAGGTCCAGGCCTGTCAGCTTCTTGATTTTCTCCAGCCGGTAGACCAGGGTGTTCCGGTGGACGAAGAGCTTCCGGGCGGTTTCGGAGACGTTCAGGTTGTTCTCGAAGAAGCGATGGATGGTGAACAGGGTTTCCTTGTCCAGGGCGTCGATGGGATTCTTCTTGAAAACCTCCTGGAGGAACATCTCGCAGAGGGTGGTGGGCAGCTGGTAAATCAGACGGCCGATGCCCAGGTTTTCATAGTTGATGACATACTTTTCCGTGTCGAAGACCTTGCCCACGTCAATGGAAATCTGGGCCTCCTTATAGGATTTTGCCAGGTCCCGCAGGTGGGTGGCGATGGTGCCGATGCCCACCACAACGGTGCTCTCGCTGCCGGAGCGGAGACTTTCCTCAATGGAGGAGGCGATTTTGTTCAGCTCCCGGAAGCCGGCGCCCTCGGGCATCTGCCGGACCAGAACCACGTCGCCCTCACCGATGTTGAGAACGAAATCGTTCTGCCGGTCAGGGAACATGGACTGCACCACGTCGGTGGGCACGGACTCGCCCTTTTTCAGGGATCGGATTGCGAAGACGCCCCGGGCCACATCGGCGGTGACCCGCAGCTCCTTGGCCCGCATGTAAATATCCCCCAGCATGATGTTGTCGGAGATGATGTCCTTGATAAAGGAGCCCCGATCGTGTTTTTCCTCATAATAGGACTTGGCGGCGTTCAGCGCCACCGTGGCCACGGAGCAGACGGCCTTGCTGACGTCGTTCTCTCCAAAGGCGAAGGCGGCATAGTCAAACTGATTGCCCCAGCCGTTGAGGGCCTTGAAGGTTTTGCCGTCGGAGGAGATCAGGGCACCGGAGGCGTTGTTCACCACCGGGACATACTCCGTCCAGCGCTGCCCGATCAGGGACAGCTCGCTGCATGCGATCACGATGCCCTCGCTGTCAATGACACCGATGGTCCGATCCGTGTTTTCCTTTAATTGCAGCACCACGTTTTGATAAATTCTCCCAGACATGGTCATCCTCCTCAGCTAAATTTACAGGGGAAACCTTGTGTATTTTGTCAATGGCACTATTATATCGGCATTTTCTCCAAAAAGCAAGATGTTTTTTCTTTTTTCAACAAAAAAACCTTTGAGTTTTTGGTTAGTATTCGAGCTTTTTCTAGGAACTACACAAGTGCCCGGAGTTTTTCCATCTCTTCCTCGGTCAAAAAGCGAAACCCTCCCCGGGGGAGGCTCCGATCCAGGTCCAGGCAGCCCATCCGGACCCGTTCCAGGTACAGAACCGGCGCGCCCCGTGCCGCCAGCATCCGTTTGACCTGGTGGAATTTTCCTTCCCGGAGGGTAATCAGGACCTCGCTGGTCTCGCCGGAAGTCAGAATCTCCAGCCTGGCCGGGAGGCAGACCAGGCCGTCCTCCAGAGTCAGGCCCTCCGCCAGAGCCCGGCAGTCCGCCTCCGCCAGACGCCCGGCGGCCCGGGCATAGTAGACCTTGTCCACGTGGCGTTTCGGGGAGAGGAGGGCGTGGGCCAGTCCGCCCTCGTTGGTCAGCAGCAAAAGGCCCTCGGTGTCCTTGTCCAGCCGCCCCACGGGGAACAGCCCCTGCCGCCGGAGCTCCTGGGGCAGCAGGTCCAGCACGGTTTTTCCCCGTCCGTCCTCTGTGGCGGAGAGGACGCCGGCGGGCTTGTTCAGCATCAGCCAGGTATAGCGCCGGTAGCCCAGGGGCTGGCCGTCTACCAGAATGGAGGCGGTCTCCGGGTCCGCCTTGTCCTCGGCGGAGCGGGCGGGCCGGCCGTCTACCGTCACCCGGCCCCGGCGAACCAGCTCCCGGACCTCCCGCCGGGACCATTTTCCTGTGGAGGCGATGAGTTTGTCCAGCCGCTGGGGCTTTGGCCTCTCCATGGGCGTTTCCCTCCTGTTTTTGTTGTGTTTCCGCGTCTCAGGGACGCTCTGGGTCTATGATATCACAGACCGGGTGATATTTGAAGAGAAATGAAGGGAAAAAGGCGCAAAGATTCACAGGACGGAGCGAGGGGGCCGGAGGCGGACAAATCCCGTATCATAAATTGTCCCGGACATGAATAAGAACAGACAGGAGGGATGAATATGTTGATTTGGACAGCCAAATTTTCCAAAAAGAAAGCCGTGGCCGCCGTGATATTCATGGGCGTGGTGATGGCCGTGCTGATTGTGCTGATGGGCCGCACGCCGGAGGAGACAGAGGCGCCCCGACCCCAGCTGACCGGCAATGCCCAGCGGGTGGAGTATCTTCGGTCCCTGGGCTGGGAGGTGGAGGAGGAGCCCATTGAGACCCTTCAGTTCCTGTTTCCCGAGAAGCTGGAAGAGCCCTATTTATCCTATAACGAACTCCAGCTGCCCCAGGGCTTCGACCTGAGAGAGTGCCTGGGGCTTCAGGTGTCCCGCTATACCTATGCCGTCCTCAATCATCCCAGCCGGGCGGAGGGGGTCCAGGCCAATCTGTATCTCTGCGGGGGCGTTCCCGCCGCCGGAGATCTCTTCTGCCCCGGCTCCGGGGGCTTTCAGGACCCCCTGATTTCCGGCGGGACGGAGGAAGGGCGGTAGGCAGGTCCGGAGGGAAGTGAACAGGGCGGCCGGGCGCGGTTCGGCCGTCCTCTTTTTCGCCGGATGTGTCGAAACAAACAAAAGTTTCAGAAACGAGAAATATGACTGGAATTTACAGGCCGGCCATGTTATACTGTCTGGTATGTCCGGTGAAATCTGCCAACGTTAGGAGCGTGAATGCTTTGACCCTGTTATCCTCCATTCTTCTGGGCGTCATCCAGGGCGTCACGGAATTTCTGCCGGTGTCCAGCTCCGGCCATCTGGCCATTGCGGAGCACCTTTTGGGACAGACCACGGAAATTCCGGGCTTTTTTGATGTGCTGCTCCACCTGGGCACCCTGGCGGCGGTGTTCGCCGCCTATTGGGAGGATATCCGGGAGATGATTCTGGAGTTCTTCGACGGGGCCGCCGATATCCTCCATGGAACCACACCCACGCCGGTGCCCCCGGCCCGGCGGATGATTCTGCTGATTGTGGTGGGGACCCTGCCCCTGTTCGCGGTTCTGCCGGTGATGGATCAGGTGGAGAGCCTGGGGGACAACATGTATTTCGTGGCGGCGGCGCTGCTGGTCACGGGCTGCCTGCTCTTCGCCAGCGACCGGGTCCGCCAGGGCCGGAAGACGGAGCGGACCGCCTCGCTTCTGGACGCGCTGCTGGTGGGCGTGGGTCAGGCCGTGGCCACCTGTCCCGGCATCTCCCGCTCCGGCACTACCATCACAGCCGGGTGCTTCGTGGGCTTCGAACGGAAGTTTGCCGTCCGCTACTCCTTCCTGATGTCCATTCCCGCCATTCTGGGGGCCAATATCCTGAGCTTGAAGAAGGCCGTTGAGGCCGGCGTTCTCTGGGAGGAGGTCCCCATCTACCTGGTGGGCGTGGCGGTGTCGGCGGTGGTGGGCTACGCCTGCATCCGCCTGCTGAAGCTGATTGCGGAACGGGGCAAATTCGGCTTCTTCGCCTATTACTGCTGGCTGGCCGGCGTAGTGACGCTGGCGCTGATTGTCTTCCAGAGGGCCGGCAGCGCTGTCTGAGGAACGGATTCGGACGCATAAGAGAATCCCCGGCGGAACGGGGAAAACCAAAAACGGAGGTACATACCTGTGGCGACCTCAACACAAAAGCGTACGTCAACAAAACAGGGCTCCAGGAGCTCCGGCGGCAGCCGGAAGAGCGGCGGAAGCCGGCAGAGCCAAAAACAGCGCCCCGTCCGCCGGGAGGTAGCGGGGGGCGTTCTGCTGGCTCTGTCTCTCTTTGTGTTTGTCAGCTATTTCGGCGTCAAGGCCCTGTTTATTGATTTGCTGAGCACCCTCATCAAGGGCCTGTTTGGCTATGGCTACTGGATTTCCGGCCCGGCGCTGCTGCTGGCGGGTCTGATTCTGGTGTTCCACCACGGCAGGCCGGTGCGGCTGCGGGCGTCCTGCGCCCTGCTGCTGCCGCTGTTTTTCGGCGCGCTCACCCATATGGTGATCTGCAAGGAGGTTTATGACCCCTCCTTTTTCGGCCTGCTGAAAACCATCTGGACCGACGGCGTGGCCCTGAAGTCCGGCGGCGCTGTCTCCGGCGTGCTGGCCAACGGCTCCGTGGCGGTGTTTTCCAGGCTGGCCTCGGTGATTCTTTTCACGGTGCTTTTTGTGGTGCTGCTGATGATTTCCTTCCGGCTGACCTGGGCGGCGCTGCTGGAGAAGCACCGCCAGCGGCCCCAGTACGAGGAGGAGGAAACGCCGGCCATCAAGGTCACGCCTGTGGACCCGCCCCGGCGGCGTGCCGCCGGGTCCAAGCCCCAGATTGACATTCCCCTGGACGGCGAGGCGCCGCCTCCCCGGCGGGAGCGGGAGAAGAGCCGGTTTACCGGCTTCTTCCGCCATAAGTCCGAGGACCAGCGGACCCCGGACCAGATTCTGACGGCCCATGCCGAGACCGTCCGGGACGAGCCCGGGGAGACCGTCAGGAGCCCGGAGCCCGTTCGGGAAGCGCCCAGGCCGGTGCCGGAGCCTGCGGTTGCCGCCGTCCCGGAGCCGGCGACGGAAATCCGCACGCCGGCGATACCCGAAAGAGAAGACATCCCGGCCCAGCCCAAAACGCCTGAGCCTGTCCGGGAGTCCCCCAAAGAACCCCCCAAAGAGACGCCCAAACCGGAGACCTTTGGACGGACCAGCAAGGCGGAGACCGCCAAGGAGGTGGCGGCCCAGACCGCCGCCGTGGCGGCGGAGATCGAGGAGAAACTGGCGGCGGAGGAAGGCGCTTATCTGTATCCTCCCATCGACCTGCTGCGGCAGAGCAGCGGGGAGAACCATGTGGAGGCCGGAGCGGAGCTGCGGAACAACTCCCGCCGTCTGGCGGAGACCCTGACCAGCTTTGGCGTGGACGCCGCCCCCGGCGACGTCATCCACGGGCCGTCCGTCACCCGTTACGAGTTCGTCCTGGAGCAGGGGGTGAAGCTGTCCAAAATCACCAATCTGGCCGACGACATCGCCCTGGCCCTGGGGGCCACCGGCGTGCGCATCGCCCCCATTCCGGACAAAATCTCTGTGGTGGGCATTGAGGTGCCCAACAAGCAGGTGACGCCGGTGCTGATTCGGGACGTCATCGAGTCCCGGGAGTTCTCCGGCCATAAGTCCCAGTCCGCCTTTGCCCTGGGCAGGGACATCGGGGGCCGGAACGTCATCGGGGACATCGGGACGCTGCCCCACGTGCTGATTGCCGGCACCACCGGTTCCGGCAAATCCGTGTGCACCAACTCCCTGATTATCAGCCTGCTCTTCAAGTCCACGCCGGAGGAGGTCCGGTTTATCATGGTGGACCCCAAGATGGTGGAGCTGGCTCCCTACAACGGCATCCCCCATCTGCTGATTCCCGTGGTGACGGACCCCAAGAAGGCCGCCGGGGCCCTGCAGTGGGCTGTGTTTGAGATGATGAAGCGCTACAAGACCTTTTCCGAGCACGGCGTGAAGAAGCTGGAGGAGTTCAACCGCCTGGCCCGGCAGCGGGAGGACCTGGAGCCCCTGCCCAGCGTGGTGGTGGTCATCGACGAGCTGGCGGACCTGATGCTGGTGGCGGCCAAGGAGGTGGAGGAATCCATCTGCCGGGTGGCCCAGATGGGCCGCGCCGCCGGAATGCACCTGGTCATCGCCACCCAGCGGCCCTCCGCCGACGTGATTACCGGCTTGATGAAGGCCAACATCCCCAGCCGCATCGCCTTTGCCGTGGCCTCCTCTCTGGAGTCCCGCATCATTCTGGACAACACCGGCGCGGAGAAGCTGGTGGGCCGGGGCGACATGCTCTATGCTCCCCTGGGAGCGGGCAAGCCCCAGCGGGTTCAGGGCTGCTTCATCACCCCGGAGGAGATTGAACAGGTGGTGGCCTTTGTCAAGCAGACCGGCGAAGCCCGCTATGACGACGAGGTGATTGCCAAGATTGAGGAATCCGTCCAGGAAAAGGGAAGCAAGGGCGGAAAGGCCCCTGCCGAGCCGGAGCCCAGCGAGGAGGACGAACTGCTGCCCGCCGCCGTGGAGGTCATCCTGGAGACGGGACAGGCCTCTGTGTCCATGCTCCAGCGGCGGCTGAAGCTGGGCTATTCCCGGGCGGCCCGGCTGGTGGACCAGATGGAGGAACGGGGCTATGTGGGCCCCTTTGAGGGGTCCAAGCCCCGGCAGCTTCTGATTACAAAGGAGAAGTGGCAGGAGATGAAGATGGGCGGAACTGGCAATGACGGGCCGGAGGAGCCGCCGGAAGAGGAGTGAGGGGCGAACCGGGGGAGTGTCCTGCTCGGAAACTTTTCGGAAACTTTATGCAGGAGTCTGTCCCGGCCCGTCTCCCGGGAGCTTGCGGCTTCCGAAAAACGGGGCGGGACAGAGTCTGCTTCCTCATCCTCCTGATAACATGCGCGTCTGGACACTCCCGCGAACGGGATTCCTGTTGACACGGCGGGGGAAGCGGTTTATAATCAGGCATGACAACTAAATAGTATGAATGTCTTCAAGGCAGGGTGAAATTCCCGATCGGCGGTAGAGTCCGCGAGCGCCCAGGCGCTGATTTGGTGCGATTCCAAAACCGACAGTACAGTCTGGATTAAAGAAGGCGTATGGAATTTGTCAGGGGCTCCTGGCGTTCCGCGCGTTCTTTTTCTTCCGGCGGCGGCCTTGCGGACATGCTCCATACGTCTCAAGAGTAAAACACCTGAAGGCATTTTCATGCTTTTAGGTGTTTATCTTTTTGAGGAGGTATGATTTATGAACCGAACAACCAAAAACCTCGCGGCGGCAGGGATGCTCTGCGCCCTTGCCTACGGGGCCGCGGCGGCGGGACGGGTTCCCCTGGTGCTGTTCCTGAAGTACGACCCAAAGGATGTGGTGATTGCCGCCGGCGGGCTGATCTACGGACCGGCAACCGCGTGCTCCGTGGCTCTGGCGGTCTCGCTGGCCGAGATGTGCACCGTCAGCGAAACCGGGATCCTGGGCTGCCTCATGAACGTCGTTTCAAGCTGCGCCTTCGCCTGCACCGCGGCGCTGGTCTACCGGCGGAGGCGGACCCTGTCCGGCGCGGTCAGGGGACTGCTGTGCGGGTGGCTGTGCATGGTCTCGGTCATGCTGCCCTGGAACTATCTGATTACCCCCATTTACATGGGCTATCCCAGGGAAGCGGTGGCGGAGCTGCTGATTCCGGTCTTTCTGCCTTTCAATCTCATAAAGGGCGGCCTGAACGCGGCTTTGACCCTGCTTCTGTACCGGCCCCTTATGACGGCGCTGAGACGCGGGGGCTTTATGGAAGAACCGGAATAAGCCTGTTCGCGCGTTTGCGCCGCCGGACATGACCGCCGGAAGAGGAGAAAAGAAAAACGCCGGAGAAGAAACTTCTCCGGCGTTTTGCGCGCCGCTGGGGACAGGCTGGCATGTCAGGACGCCGGCAGGACGGAAGCTGCGCCGTGGTCCGGGGCTGCCGCCGGCGGGCAGAGGGGTTCGGATGGAGGGGTGAATTTAAACCCGGAACCCACAAATCCGGACGCTTCTCCGAACCCCAAAAAGATTATGATTTTTTCCGCGTCAAGCAAAATCCGGCGATTCCGCCAATCAGGACAAGCGGCGCGATTCTGATGAACAGCCACTCAAATGCGTGAAATGCTGTTCCGATGACCGCAGTTTCCGGATGGCTGTAATCCCAAGCCAGGTAAGGGCTGTTCAATCGGACCAGGGCTGCGAAAACGGCTGCCGAAGCCGCGCACATGAAGATGAAGGACCAGTGGAGCACGGTCTGCCGTCGTGATTTCCTGCGCGCAAGCTGAAGGCTGATGGCCTCAAGGGTCTGGGAAATGGCCCTGAGGTCGCCGGTCTTTTCCCCGGCGGCGGGTTCCCCCAGCAGTACGCTCACCGGCGTTTCAAATACCTCTGAAATGGAAATCAGCATATCGGAATCCGGAACCGACAGGCCCTGTTCCCATTTTGAGATGGTCTGCCTCACCACATTCAGCCTGCCTGCAAGCTCCTCCTGTGAGAGCCCTTTGGATATTCTGATGGCTTTTATGTTTTCGCTTAGCATCAAAGAGCGCCTCCTTTCACCGCCATTATACAGAGGGAAGCCCGTTGCGGCAAGCAACGCGGATTAACATGCCGGTGTTTTTGCAATCAAGCCCGGTTTTCGGCCTGACACAGGCGGAGTCTGCCTCTGCCGCAGGCGCTGTCCGGCTGGTCCGGGCTCTGGTTCAATTCAGCGTATCCGCCGCCTGCCTGAAAAGGGCCTCCGCCCGCTCCGCGACGGCGGGACAGGTTTTGAGCTCCGGGTCTCTGGCCAGCAGGCTGTCCGCCTCCTCCTGGGCCTCCTGGAGCAGCTGGGCGTCCATTCCCAGGTCCGCCAGCTTCAGCCCCGGCAGGCCGTGCTGCCGCTGGCCGAAGAAATCCCCCGGCCCCCGGAGGCGCAGGTCCTCCTCAGCGATTTTAAAGCCGTCGGAGGTTTTGGTCAGCACCCGCAGACGCTCCGCCGTCTCCTCGTTTCTGTGGTCGGAAATCAGGATGCAGTAGGACTGGTGCTTCCCCCGGCCCACCCGGCCCCGGAGCTGGTGGAGCTGGCTGAGGCCGAAGCGCTCCGCGTTTTCAATGACCATCACGGCGGCGTTGGGCACGTCCACGCCTACCTCGATGACGGTGGTGGACACCAGCACGTCAGTTTCCCCGGCGGCAAAGGCGGTCATAACGGCGTCCTTTTCCCTGGGCTTCATCTTCCCGTGGACAAAGGCCACCCGCAGGTCGGGGAAGACCTCCCGCTGTAGGGTCTGGGCGTACTCCGTGACGGCCTTTTTGTCGTCCTCGGGGTCGCCGCTCTCCGTCACCTGGGGGCAGACGATATAGGCCTGCCGCCCCTGGGCGGCCAGCTTGCGGATGAAGCTGAAAACCCGGGGGTGGTAGCTGCCGGGGACCCGGTAGGTCTCCACCGCCTGCCGCCCCGGCGGCAGCTGGTCGATGACGGACACGTCCAAATCCCCGTAGAGAATCAGGGCCAGGGTCCGGGGGATGGGGGTGGCGGACATGACCATGGTGTGGGGGTGGGCCCCCTTGGAGGCCAGGGCCGCCCGCTGGCTGACGCCGAAGCGGTGCTGTTCGTCGGTGACCACCAATCCCAGGTTGGCGTATTCCACGCTTCCGGTAATCAGGGCGTGGGTGCCGATGGCAAAGTCAATTTCTCCCGCCGCCAGCTGGGCGGCGATTGTTTTTTTGGCTTTGGCGGCGGTGGACCCGGTGAGCAGGGCGCAGCGGACGCCCAGGGGCTCCAGCAGGGGAGAGAGGCCCGCGTAATGCTGCTGGGCCAGAATCTCCGTGGGGGCCATCAGCGCCGCCTGCCGTCCGTTTTTCACGGCGAAGTACACGCAGGCCGCCGCCACCATGGTTTTGCCGGAGCCCACGTCTCCCTGGCAGAGCCGGTTCATGGGCTGGCCGGAGGCCATGTCCGCCAGGGCCTCGTCCACACAGCGCCGCTGGGCCTCCGTCAGGGTGAAGGGCAGGGCCCGGTAGAACCCGTCCATGTCCACGGCATGGAAGGGGGCGACGTGAACGACCTCCCGCCGCTTCCGCAGCCGCCGCAGGCCGATGGTGAACAGGAACAGCTCTTCAAAGGCCAGCCGACGCCGGGCCAGGGCCAGGGCCTCGGCGCTCTGAGGAAAGTGGATGTTTTCATAGGCGAAGCCCGCCTGGCAGAGCTGGCGCCGCTGCCGGAGTTCGTCGGGGAGCACGTCGGGCAGAATGTCCGCGCAGGCGTCCAGCCCCTGGCGGACAGACCGGGAGAGGACGGTCTGGCCGACCCCGGCGGTGAGGGGATAGATGGGGACGATGCGGCAGGTGGCCTCCCGCTTCCCCTCGGGCTCCACGATGGGGGCCGCCATGCGCCAGAGCCGGGGCCCCCCCTCCGGCTTGCCGCAGAAAATATAGGTCTCGCCTTTTTTCAGACTGCTTTTCAGCCAGGACTGATTGAAAAAGGTGACGTCCAGCTCCCCGGTCTCGTCCACCGCCCGGAGCTTCACCAGGTCCAGCCCCCGGCGGGTAAAGGTCAGGGTGGGAGCTGTGGCCGCCATGGCGGACACACAGGCGGTCTCGCCGGGGATCAGCTCGGCAATGCGGCGGAGGGCCGTCCGGTCCTCATAGCGCCGGGGGAACCAGGAAATCAGGTCCCGCAGGGTATGAATGCCCAGCTTTTCCAGGGCCTTGGCCCGCTGCTCGCCCACGCCCTTGATATAGCGCACATCGGTGGTCAGATCTGCCATGGGACGCCTCCTCTTCAGGATTCTTCCGGACCATTATAGCGTGCGGCGCAGGGAAAAACAAGGGACTTTGGGGGATACCCCAAAGTCCGGGCGGCGAACGGCCAGTCAGCTCAGCCGTTCAGCCTTGTGTTGACGTATTCCAGGAAACGGAAGGTCAGGCCGTTTTCCTCCATGGGCTCGCCGGTAGAGACCAGGGTCCAGTTGGGCAGCTTATCCAGATTGGGAAAGAAGGTGTCCGCGCCCTCGGCCTGGGCGTCCACCCGTGTGAGGACCACCCGGCGGCAGCGGTTCAGCAGAGCGGTGTAGACGCTGCCGCCGCCGATGACCCAGACGTTTTCGCCGTCCTCTCCCGCCAGGGCCACGGCCTCGTCCAGGCTGGCGGCGGTTTCCATGCCCTCCTGGGAAAGGTCGGCCTGGTGGGTGACGACGATGTTCCGCCGCCCCGGAAGGGGCCTGCCGCCGGGGAAGGAGTCCAGGGTCCGGCGGCCCAGAATGACGGTGCCGCCCATGGTGCGGTCCCGGAAATGGCGCATGTCTGTGGGCAGGGAGAACAGCAGCTCCCCGTCCCGGCCAATGGCCCAGCGCCGGTCTGTGATTACGATTGCGTTCATTCAAAGCACCTCATATGGCTACGGGGATTTTTTCGTCAAAGGGGGCGGGGGCGTAGCCCTCCATATGGAAGCTGTCCGGGGTGAAGGCGTAGAAGTCCGTCACGCCGGGGTCCACGGAAAAGACGGGGGCCGGGGCGGGGGAGACCTCCAGCAGCCGCCGGATGATGGGAACATGCCGGTCGTAAATGTGGGCGTCGGCAATGACATGGACCAGCTCCCCGGGGACCAGACCGCTGGCCCGGGCGAACATGTGGACCAGAACGGCGTACTGCGTCACGTTCCAGTTGTTGGCGGTGAGCATATCCTGACTGCGCTGGTTCAAAATGGCGTTCAGGACGTTTCCGGAGACATTGAAGGTCATAGACCAGGCACAGGGATAGAGATTCATTTCGTGGAGGTCCTGAAAATTGTAGAGGCTGGTCAGGATGCGCCGGGAGGCGGGATTGTGCCGCAAATCATAGAGCACCCGGTCCACCTGGTCCATCTCCCCCTCGGGATACCGGTGCTTCACCCCCAGCTGATAGCCGTAGGCCTTGCCGATGGAGCCGTCCTCACCGGCCCACTGATCCCAGATGCGGGCCTCCAGATCGTGGATGTTGCTGGACTTCTTCTGCCAGATCCACAGCAGTTCCTTCACCGCCGTTTTCCAGTAGGTCCGGCGGATGGTCAGAATGGGGAATTCTGCGCTGAGATCATAGCGGTTGATAATGCCGAATTTCTTAACGGTGTGGGCGGGCGTTCCGTCCTCCCACCTGGGGCGGACGTCCTGGCCGGTGTCCCAGACGCCGCTGTCCAGGATATCCCGGCAGTTCTGGATAAAGAGCTGGTCGGCACGGCTCATGGCAAAACCTCCTGTCGTTTCTGATGGTCTGTTTACATAAGAAATGTGCAGGTTCTCCAGCTGATTTCTGCCGGAAGCAGGGCAAAATTTACAGGAGCGCCGGGCCTCAGACATGGGAACGCGGCAGAGGGCGGAACCGGCCGAAAAGACGTTCGTTTCATCTTATGTTTACAGAGTCCCATATACTATAGCAAATTTCAAAGCAGGTGTGAAGCGCCATTTTGAAGGGATTTTCAGAAGAAATTCCGCGGGTTTTTGCCGCTTTCTCCAAAGAAGCGCCAAAACTTTTCTCAGGTTTGTTGGAAATATCGGTTGTGAAAAGGCGAAAGGTGCGGTATAGTCAACCAAGCCGGACAGATGGCCGGAGGGAGCCCCGTCCGGCCGCATCCAGACGAAGAAAGGGGGCGGCGTTATGACTGAGGCCGGCAAGCGGGGATATCTGAAGGAGGATTTCCGTCTGTTTCACCTGAAGGACAGCCGTGCCCAGAAGGTGGATTATCATTACCACGAGTTCGACAAGCTGATTCTGCTCCTGGGGGGGAAGACGGCCTATCTGGTGGAGGGCGTCACCTATTTTCTCCAGCCCTGGGACATTCTGCTGGTGCAGCATAATTTAATTCACCGGCCCGTCATTGACCCCTCCGAGCCCTATGAGCGGGTGGTGATTTGGCTGGGACGGGACTGGATGGCTGCCCGCAGCGACCCCGGCGAGGCTCTGGACACCTGCTTTGACGCTACCCGCCGCCGGGGTTTTCACCTGCTGCGGACGGAGGGAGAACAGCGCCTTCAGTACATGCGGACCCTCCAGCGGCTGGAGGAGGCCCTGCACTCCACGGAGTTCGGCGCCGTCCGGCTGGCGGACAGTCTCTGCCAGCAGCTTTTGATTGAGGTAAACAGGGATGTGCTCCGGGACCCCAAGGTGGAGCCGGACTGCTGCCGGGTGGACCCCAAGGTGGAGGAGATTCTGCGCTACATCGCCGCCCATCTGGAGGAGAATCTGACGGTGGAGGCCCTGGCGGGCCGGTTTTATCTCAGCCGCTACTACCTGATGCACCGTTTTAAGGACGTCACAGGCTACACCATCCATCAATATATCAGTCAGAAGCGGCTGCTGCGGGCGGGGGAGCTGATTCGCTCCGGCACGCCGGTGATGAAGGCGGCGGAACAGGTGGGGTTTTCCGAGTACTCCACATTCCTCCGGGCCTTTCGGAACACCTTCCACATGAACCCCCGGGACTTCCGCTGACATATTTTTTGCTGCTTCCGCGCCGCTGTTTCGAGGAGATACAGGAGAGACATGGAGCTCAGAACGATATGCCGGGAGTTCCGCTAACATGATTTTCGCGGCTTCCGCGCCGCTGTTTCGAGTAGATACAGGAGAAACGTTTATGGAGCTCAGACCGATATGACGGGAGTTCCGCTGACATGATTTTCGCGGCTTCCGTGCCGCTATTTCGAGTAGATACAGGAGAGACGTTTATGGAGCTCAAACCGATACAAGTGGAATTCAGCAACCGGGACCTGCGCCGGCTCATTGTTCCCTTGGTGATTGAACAGCTGCTGGCCATCACCGTGGGTCTCTGCGACTCTGTGATGGTTTCCCAGGTGGGAGAGGCGGCGATTTCCGCCGTGTCTCTGGTGGACACAGTAAACGTGCTGCTGGTGAACGCCTTTTCGGCCCTGGCCACCGGCGGCGCCATCATTGCCGGGCAGTATCTGGGCCGGCAGGAGCGGGAAAAGGCCGGCCACTCCGGGACGCAGCTGCTGCTGTTCATGGGGGAGATGTCCCTGCTCATCATGGTTCTGTTCTACCTGGGCAAGGGCTTTGTGCTGAATGTGGTCTTCGGACAGGTGGAGGCGGACGTGGCGGCCTACGCCAATACCTACTATATGATTGTGGAGGCGTCCACGCCGTTCCTGGCCCTCTACAGCGCGGGAGCGGCGCTGTTCCGGGTGATGGGCAACTCCAGAATCTCCATGTGGGTTTCCCTGATGATGAACCTCATCAACGTGACAGGCAACGCCCTGCTGATTTTCGGCCTGGGTCTGGGCGTGGAGGGCGTAGCCATTCCTACGCTGGTGTCCCGTGCCTTCGCGGCGGCGGCCATGGTGATGCTGCTGCGCCGTCCGGAGCTTCCTTTGCAGGTGGAGCGCTTCACGCTCCGGCATGACCGGCAGGTGGTGCGGAACATCCTGCGCTTCGGCGTGACCAACGGGCTGGAGAGCAGCATGTTCCAGCTGGGAAAAATCCTGCTGCTGTCCACGGTGGCGGTCCTGGGCACTGCCTCCGTGGCGGCCAACGCTATCGGCAACACCATGGCGACCTTCCAGTGTGTGGCGGGGAACGCCATGGGTCTGGGCATCGTGACGGTGGTCTCCCGGTGCATGGGGGCCGGCAGCTGTGAGCTGGCCCGGTTCTATACCAAAAAGCTGTTGAAGTTCACCTATTTCTTCATGTTTCTCTGCATCCTGACGGTTTACCTGTCCCTGCCTCTGGTGCTGCGGCTCTACAGTGTTTCCGCCGAGGCGGAGGGCTATGCCCGTCAGATTATCTGGCTTCACGGCTTTTTCGGGATGCTGGTCTGGCCCCTGTCCTTCACCCTGCCCCAGGCCCTCCGGGCCGCCGGAGACACCCGGTTTACCATGGTGGTCTCCACCGTTTCCATGTGGACCATGCGGGTGGGCTTTGGAATCCTGCTGGGCCGGTATCTGGGCTTTGGCGTGGTGGGCATCTGGATGGCCATGTTCGCGGACTGGTTCCTGCGGATTGCCCTCTTCGTCCCCCGGTTCATGGGTCATCGCTGGGAGAGCATGGGCCTGACGGAGTGAGGGGACAGTCCAGACAGTTCAGCGATATAAAACGCCCCCGGCGTGACCGAATGGCCGCACCGGGGGTTTTGATGTTTGCCGGGGAGGAGGAGATCAGACCTCCTCGTTTTTCTTCTTCCTGCCAAGCCGCAGAGCGCCCAGGCCCAGAAGAGCGAACAGGGCGGAGAGGCTCCAGGCTCTCGAGGCGTCCCCGGTCTCCGGGATTTCCATAGATCCCAGGGGAACCTCATCCTCCGGAATATAAACGTACTCTTCTTTTTCAGGGTCCCAGATTTTGACGTAGGTTTTGGGAACGCCCTCCTCCCAGATGGTAACGGTGGGCGGGCTGTCGGGATCGTTGGGGTCCGGCAGCTCCGGATGACTGGGCGGGGTTTCCGGAGGAGTCTCCGGAGGCGTTTCGGGCGGCGTCTCAGGGGGTGTTTCCGGCGGAGGCGTCACCGGGGGAGGCGTTACCGGCGGCGGTTCCGGGGGAGGCGTTTCTCCGCCGCCTCCGCCGCCGCCTCCACCAGACTTGTCGTTGGTGAAGGCCGCCGTGTGGCTGCCGCTGATGGTTCCGTCCGAACCGCTGGAGCTGGTAGTATAGCCGTCCTGATTTGCTTCCGCCTCCGTGACTGTATACCGGGTCCCGGCAGGCAGGCCGGTGATGGTGACAGACTGGCCGTGCCGCAGGGTGATGGTTCCGCCGCTGGAGATGGAGCCGGTTTTGCTGCCGCTGTAGGGATAGCTGCCGCCGGTGCTGAAGGTCACCGTGAAGGTGAAGTCCTTCGACCTGTCGCCGCTGCCGGTGACGGTCTTGCGGATGGTGAGGGAACCGGTTCCGGGAGCCGGTTTTTCCGGTTCAATATAGTTGCTGAAGGCTGCGTCGGCGCTGCTTCCATTGGGAATTGTCCCGGTTTCGCCGCTGGAAGTGGTGGTATAGCCGTCCGCTTTTGCTTCTGTTACGGTGTACTGCGTCCCCACCGGCAGGCCGGTGATGGTGACAGACTGGCCGTGCCGCAGGGTGATGGTTCCGCCGCTGGAAATCGTGCCCTCTTTCGCGCCGTCATAGGAGAAGGACCCGGTCAGTTCCGCTCCCGCCTTATCTTTCAGCGTCACGGTGAACGTAAATTCCTTCGCCCGGTCACCGCCGCCGGTGACGGTTTTGCTGATGGTCAGGGAACCGACATCCGGCCAGGGGGTTTTGCGGTTGCGGAACTGGGCGGAAGAGGTTTGGCCGTCGGCAATGGCTCCGCCCACCGTGCCGCTCTTGGGGAAGACATGCCAGCCGCCGGGCGTTTCCTCCACAACCTCAAACCTTGTTCCCTCCGGCAGACCCAGGATGGTGATGCTTTCGTCGTGGTGGAGGGGGAAGGTGTCGCCGTTTTTCAGCGTACCGGCCTTGTCCGTGCCGTAGAACTGGTAGCTGCCGGTGAGGAGGTTCCCGCTGGCGTCGGTGAGGGTCAGCCTGAACCAGAAGTTTTGGGTGTAATCCGCCGCGTTCAGTCCGGCGCCTTCCACATGCTTGCTGATGGTCAGTCTGCCGGTTTCGGTGTCGGGGGTGGTCTGGTCCGTGACCACCACCACGTTCAGCAGGCTGAACAGATTGGTGAGATTGGTCTCCCGCAGATTGTCCTTGTTGGTGTCGGACACCACCGTGTCATAGATAGGGTTGGTCAGCGCCTCATAGTTCTGCCGGACCCTGGCCCGGATAAACCCCTCGTCGGTGACGAAGAAGGGCTTGAAGAACTTGCCGCCGTCCTGGTCGTGAAGACCGTAGTCCACCACGGCGTTTCGGCCGAAGTGCAGATTCATGAACCGCAGAATTTTCTGGTCCACGGTGGTCTTCAGCTGCATGTCCTCCCAGTCCTGGGGACGCACGCTGGTGTTCCCGGAGGGCTGGAACTGGCCGAAGGCGGTGATGTCCTGAAGGGTGATGTCCACATCGTTGCCCATGGCGTACTGGCGCATGGTCTGGGTCAGGCGGCCCACGCCCGCCAGGACGCTGACGCCGTCTCCCGCTCTGCCTGCGTCGGCATAGATGGAGTAGGTGCCCACCACCACGGGAATTAAGGTGGGATTCGGATTGCAGCCGTCAGGGGCTTTGATTTCCTTGAGGTAATATTGGGTCCGGCTGGAGTCCGCCCATGCCATGTGGGCGTTGCCCTTGCCCGCGGGCCGGGGAGAGAAGATCAGAATGCCCTCCTGCAAATTCTCCTTCTGCCCGGGCCCGGCGATGTTCACTGTGTCGGTGGTTCCCTGAGAGACAGGACTGCCGGTGCAGGCCGGGTTGTCATAGAGTCCGAACACCGCGCCGCTGCGGGGATTGCCGTCCTGGTCGATCTTCTGGACCCACAGCTCCCGCTGCTCGTTGGGTATGTAAATCAGGGAACGGAAATTCCGGTTGAACTGGTCCGTGTTCAGGAAGCTGAAGCCCCTATTGCTGCCGGTATCACTCACAGATACACCCATGATGGCATTCAATGTCCGCTCTACACCATGGTCGAGGACATACTGGCTCAGGGCCTCGTAGCGCAGCTGAGCTGCCGTCTTCCCATCCTGACCCTCCGAAATTTTGATATCCAGCGCCTCCAGTGCGGCGGGCTCAATGATGCCGTAGACCATCCGCATGTTGCCGTTGGAGTCGTTGATCTGGTAACGGCTGGCCAGTCCCGGCAGATCCGCCAGGGTGCCAATGAGGCGCTTGTTTCCCTCGTCCCAGTCAAAATACCAGTTCGGGGTCTTTTCGCTGCTGGCCTGCTTCAGTGCAGCCTCCAAAACGGCCCGGCGCCAGCTGCCGGCATCGCCCTGCTGGGCGATCTTCACCGCCTCAAAGCCGCCCAGATTGCTGCCGCAGAGGGCTTCCCAGGTCTGGGCCTTCTTCTGGTATAGCATGGGAACCGCGATGACCAGACCGCCGCTCTGCGTTGTTTCCTTGACAGGCAGAGTACTATTTGGCTTAATGCTGCCACCTTCGAAGTGTCCATAGGTCAGCCGGCCCACGCCGGTGATGTTGGAGACGGAACAGGCATAAGCGCCGGTGGTCCAGCGGTTGGCCACGGTGAGCATGGAGATGTCGTTGTCATAGCGCAGCACAAGGTCGATGGGCTGGCTGCGGTAGCCTGCGGGGGTTTTGGTCTCCCGCAGGATGTAATATTCCTGCTTTTCTGCGGCGTAGAGGTCCGCAAAGTTAAACGGCTCTGTTTTGCGTTCGCCGCTTCGGTCGCTTACATCCCGCTCAAAGAGAGCGGTGCCGTCCTCCTTGGTGACCAGGGTGGCAAGAGCGGTGGAACCGGATTTCTGCTGAACAAAGAAGGTATTTCCGTTATGGATGCTGCTGTCCGTGTAGAGGCATTCAATGCCGTTTCCGGAATCCGTCTCCCCCAGGTCTATTGCCGGGAAGAGCTGGAATTCCACGTCTTTCAGCGGCTCGCCGCTCTGGTCCACCTTTTTGATCTGCTGGTAAAGCTGGGGCTGGAGGTTGAACCGCACCGCCAGGCTGGAGTCGTAGTTACCCCGCTCCAGATAGAACATGGTCAGGGTGTGGTCCGTGTCGCTGGCAAAGGTATTGCCAATCCAGGCAAAATCATTCACTTTGCCCGCCTTAGTAAACAGCGTCTTCAGTGTTGTGTTCTGAATTGAAGAACTTTCCAGCTCCTGCAAGTTCAGAATTTTTCCGTCTGGATTCAGGGGATCGTCATCATAGGGGAAGCCGTTGGTCTTCCAGCTCTGGCCGATTTTGACATCGCCGGTGGCAAAGTTGATGGTGCCGAAGATTTCGCTGTGAATGCCGCCCAGGTCCAGTACCAGCACATCGTCGATGAACACCCACACATCGTCGTCGCCGGAGAACTGGAAGGACATGGGTTCCTCCCTGTGGCCTCCCGCTTCATCCACGCCCATGTTGATTTTTCCGTTCAGGGGCTGACGGAAATCCACCGTCAGGGTCATGCCAAGATGGTGGTTCATGAAGGTGCCGCCTCTGTGTCTGCCGTTGTGGCTTTGGATGGTTTCGTCGCTGACAAGTTTTCCGTCTTCAATGCCGGTGAACACGTCGGTCCCCTTGTTGAAGGGGAAGAAGTTGCCGATGCTGCGGTTACTTCCAAAGTCATTTCCATCAAAACGCTTGTCGGTGCGGTCCACTGCCGGTGCGTCGTAGAGGATGAATTTGTTGTTTCCCTTATCATACTCGGCAAAGTTCCGCCGCATGTCATAGTAGTAATAGCCCTGACTGTCCAGCTGGAACAGGCCCTTGACGTCCGGATAGCTCCGTTTATAGTCGTTGGTGATATCCGGATTAAAGAGATAATCCAAGGAAGCGCTGTTTCCGGAGCTTTCCCAATTTTGAATGACAGTTTCGCTAAGGTTTTGCTTGGGATCTTCGCTGTTATGGACAGCGGCGTTTCCGATGGTGCCCGGGCCGCTTTTCAGTTCGTCGCCGCAGAGCTTCCAGTCGCTGATCAGCTCATAATCCTCAAGCTGTTTATCCATTTGGGCGGTATTGATGACAGGGTATCCGTTTTCCAGAACCGGATTTACAATGCCCTCCATGCCAGCGTATTTCTGACCGTAGGAGACCACCTTCGGATTACCCGCGCCCGCGCCCTTGCTCCAGAAGCCGGCGTGGATGTTGCCGTCGCCGAAGAGAAGCAGTCGGCCCTTGTTGATGCCATTGTTCCAGTCTGCCACGGTGGTGCGCTCTACGGGGTCATTAACGCTGTTTACATGGTAGTCTGATTTGGTAAGAATATCGTTTCCTTTGCTTCCATCGTTTTGGACCCAGTAGTCAAACAGATTGACGGTGGTCGCCAGCGGGTCCGCGGCGGGGACAGTGTGATCGTCCAAATGCAGGTCCCGGAATCTTAGAGTAATCTTTAGGGTCAGGAGTTCTTTATTTACACTGCTGTCAGGTTTGCCATTGGACGTAGTATTGTCATTGACAATGATCTCATATCCATCATTTGCCTTTGTTGATGCAACAATAGAGTATTCCTGATCGAAAACTAATTCAGAGGGCAGTTTGCTGAGATCCCAGGTAATCGGCATATTTCCAAATACTTTACCTGTCTGACCTGGGTTTAACTGCACAAAACCGGCGCTTGTTAGCTCAGGGGAAGCAAATCCAGAGGCCCTGATATATTCTGGAAGACGTTTTTCAAATTGACTTCGAATGGCCGCTGAACTGGAATTATTTGTAATCCATATCTCGCATTGATTGGTCTTTGGAATCAATTCTCCATTAGCCGCCACAAACTGCCAATCATTTAAATATTTTATTTCAGTATACGTCTCCCCGCCGCCCAGGTCCACCAGCACCTCCAGCCTGGGGGCGCTGTCTGTGAGCACATAGTCCCCGGCGAGGGAGGCGGTGAGGGTATAGCTGCCCTCAAAGGCGCTTTCGGGGAAAGGCTCCAGGTTCCAGGCCAGCTCCACGGTCTGGGGCCCCGCCGCCGTTTCAGCGGTGACGGCCCCGGGCAGTGCCTCCGCCAGGGTCTCCCGGGTCAGGGGCTCCTCCTGGCTGACGCCGGGCAGGCCCAGTCCCCAGATGCCCCTTTCCTCGTCTCGCGCCAGGACGCCGTCCTCGTCTGCCCACTGCCACCCGGTGACGCACAGGGCGCACCGATAGCCGCAGGGCGTGCCTTCACCGGCCTCCGCGTAGCCGCAGGCCTCGTCATGAACATGGCCGCAGGGCGCGCCTTCAACAGGCGCGGTATAACCGCAGTCCTCATCGTGGACATGGCCGCAGGGGATACCCTCCACGGCCTCCGCATAGCCGCAGACCTCGTCGTGGATGTGGCCGCAGGGGACGCCCTCCGCCGCCGGCGTATAGGCGCAGCCCTCCTGATGGACGACCTCGCCGTCCTCGCCGGCTTCCTGACAGTCCATGTCGCAGGGGATTTCCTCCACGGCTCCGGTATAGCCGCAGGCTTCGTCGTGGACATGGCCGCAGGGGATGCCGTCAACGGCCTCCGCATAGCCACAGGCCTCGTCGTGGACGTGGCCGCAGGGGATGCCTTCCCCGGCTTCGGCATAGCCGCAGGCCTCGTCATGGACATGGCCGCAGGGGATGCCCTCCGCCGCCGGGGCATAGCCGCAGTCCTCTGTGTGCTCCGTGTGGTGGGCGCACAGGGTGGAGCCGGGTTGTTCTTCGGCGTAAACGCAGATCGTGCCGCACAGCGGCGCTGTCAGGGCGAGCACCAGGGTCCAGGCCAGGGCTCTGGAGCAGAGCGCCTGCCTCCGGCGGGTCCACCGGGACCGGCGCAGCCATTTTCCGCCTCTTTTCATAAAAGTGACCTCCTTGTAAGTGGGTTCGTGGGCGCGCGGGTGGGAAGCACTTCCGTGGACAGCGGCCCCCAAACGCGCCGCGTACCGGTTCCGGCGGCGTTTGGAGGGGGCTTTTCCCTGCGAGCCGAAGGCCTGCGGGGAGCGTATGGAAGAATTCCGTGAAATTACCTGCATTATACATCAGGGCGTTCGGCAATGTAAAGGTTTTTTTGTGAAAAACCCATAGGCGGGAAGGGATTCAGGGTGTCTGGAAGGGGCGTTTTATTCCAAAATCTGCATGATATACAAAAAATTCAAAAAACTGTAAGAAAATGGCGGAAGCCCCTTGGGGGCTCCCGCCTGAAATGAGACCCGGTCCCGTGGAACGCTCCCGAAAGGGACGGAAGGCACGGGGGAAAGAAACAAACCTCAGTAGCCGCGCCGGCGGTCCACCAGCTGGGCCAGAGGCCGTCCGGCGGCGTAATTCCGAAGATCGGCGCAGAACATCTCCACGTTCACGTCACAGGTGTAGCCCAGGGTCATGTTGCCGGAGATGTGGGGGGTGAGAATCAGGTTTTTCGCGGTCCACAGGGGGTGGTCCGGAGGCAGGGGCTCCGGCTCCATCACGTCCAGGGCCGCGCCGCCCAGACGGCCGCTGTTCAGCGCCTCCACCAGGGCCTCCTGGTCGATGGCGCTGCCCCGGCCCACGTTGACGACAAAGGCCTCCCGGGGCAGCAGGGCGATGCGCTCCCGGTTCAGAATATGGCGGCTCTCCGCCGTGCCGGGAAGGGCCATGATGAGGTTTTGGCTCCGGGGCAGCACCTCGTCCAGCCGGGAGATGGGCAGCACCTGGTCAAAGCCCTCCCGGGGGCGGCCGCTGCGGCTCAGGCCGGTGATCCGGGCGGCTCCCATGCCCCGGAGCCGCTCCGCCACATTCACGCCGATGTTGCCCGTGCCCAGAATGGTGAAATCGGAGTCCCGGATGGAGCGGATGGACAGCTGATTGTCCCAGCGCCTGGCCCGGATGATTTCCTCGTATTCCGGCATCCGGCGGAAGAGCATCAGCAGCACCATTACTACGTGCTCGGAAATCGTGACGCCGTAGCCGTTGGAGTTGGTGAGCAGACAGTCCGGATTGGCGAACAGGGCGGGGTTTTGGCAGTAGGGGTCGACGCCGGCGTAAGAGCAGCAATACCATTTCAGAGCGGCGGGAGCGGACTGGAGCAGCTCCGGACTGTGGGCATAGAGGATTTCGCAGTTTTGCAGGCAGGCCCTGGCCTCCTCAAACTGGTCCGGGGTAAAGAAGTGAGGGACGAAGCCGGTTTCGGCGGCGGTTTTCTCGATCTGCGCCCGGTGGGCGCCGGTCAGGAATTCCAGGCAGATGCAGATTTGTTTCATGGCAAGCCTCCTGTGTAAATCGGTGGAAGGTGAAAAGGGGCCCTGTCAGGGCAAGGATTCACAGCCGGATGAAAGAAGCAGCTCGGCACAGCGCATTCCGTCGGCGGCGGCGGAGAGAATGCCCCCGGCGTACCCCGCCCCCTCGCCGCAGGGGTACAGCCCCCGAAGGGCGGATTGGCCGTCTTTGCCTCTGAGGATACGGACGGGGGAGGAACTGCGGCTCTCCACGGCGGTGAGGACGGCGTCGGGGTGGTCATAGCCCCGGAGCTTCCGGCCCAGGATGGGCAGGGCCTCCGCCAGGGATTCCGCCACAAACGGGGGCAGGCAGTCCCATAGATTTGTCCAGACCACGCCGGGGCGGTAGCTGGGAAGGACCTTTCCCGGTCCCGCCGAGGGACGTTTCAGCAAAAAGTCCTCCACCCGCTGGGCGGGGGCCCGGCAGCCGCCGCCCGCCAGGGCATGGGCGTCCGATTCCAGTTTTCTCTGGAAGGCCACGCCTGCCAGGGGGGCCTCCGGCCCGCCGCCGAAGTCCTCCGGCGTGACGCCCACCAGCAGACCGCCGTTGATGTTCTCCAGGTCCCGGGCAAAGGCGCTCATGCCGTTGGTCACCACCTGCTCCGGCTCCGAGGCGGCGGCCACCACCTGTCCGCCGGGACAGACGCAGAAGGAAAACACGCCCCGCCCGCTGGAGAGATGACAGGATAGTTTATAAGAGGAGGCGGGCAGGCCGGGATGTCCGGCGAACTGCCGGTACTGGGCGGCGTCGCAGTCCGCCTGCCGGTGCTCAATGCGGACCCCTACGGCGAAGGGCTTGGCCTCCATGTCCACGCCCCGGCGGCGGAGCATCTCAAAGGTGTCCCGGGCCGAGTGGCCGGGGCAGAGAATCAGGTTCCGGCAGGGGAGCTCACAGGGCCCCTCCGGGCCCTCCACGGTGACGCCGGTAAGCGCGCCGTTTTCGATGCGCAGGTCTGTCAGGCGGGTTTCGAAGCGGATGGACGCCCCCAGGGACAGCAGCTTGCGCCGCAGGTTTTGCAGGGTGGTGTAGAGATAGTCCGTGCCGATGTGGGGCTTGGCGTCAATCAGGATGTCCGGCGGAGCGCCGCACTGGACGAACTGCTCCAGAATGAAGCGGTGCCGGGGGTCTTTGGTGCCGGTGTTCAGCTTCCCGTCGGAAAAGGCCCCGGCGCCGCCCTCACCAAACTGGACATTGCTGGCGGGGTCCAGCGTGCCGGTGGACCAGAAGCGCTCCACGTCCTGCCGCCGGGCCTCCACAGGCCGGCCCCGCTCCAGCAGCAGGGGCCTCTGGCCCGCCTGGGCCAGCACCAGCGCGGCAAACAGCCCCGCCGGTCCCGCCCCCGTCACAATGGGGGGAATCTCCGGCGGCGGCAGGGGAGCGGGCAGGCGGAAGGCCGGGCCCGGCTCCCAGCGGCTGACCTTTTTGCCGCGGCAGCGCCGGAGAATGTCCCGCTCCTGTTCCGCCTCCGCCGCCACGGTGAAAATCCATGTCACGTCCTCCCGGGCGTCGATGCTGCGGCGCAGGATTTCCAGATTCCCAAGGCGCTCCGGAGGAACCCGCAGGACTCTGGCCGCCGCCGCCCGGAGGGCGGCCGCGTCCCCGCCGGGGGAGAGCCGGATGTTTTCAATGCGCAGCATGGGCAGGCCTCCTTTCACCGGACTTGCCGGTGGATGAGGCTATTTTACCACAGATTTCCGCCTGAGGGAAGCCTTTTATAGCAGCCTTCATCATTGCTGCCAGGGGGCCGCCGGTGCCGGCGGCCCCTACAGAGGTGTGTAGGGGCCGGCCCCCTGGCCGACCCCTTTGCCGGAAATTTTGACGCTTGCTATAAATAAAGAGAGAGCGTCCTCGGCGCGTTGTATAGCCGGCACAGCTGAAAATCGGCAGATACCGATTTTCAAACAGCGGCAGAGCCGCTGGCGGGTAAATCCCCCTGTGCTGACGATGAAGTTTACCGCAGTTGAAAAGAAGCCGATGCTTCTTTTCAACTGCGGTGACTATATCAGGAGGAGGTGACGGCCCTGCGCCTGACCCCTGCAAAAACGCCCGTAGCGGCGGGCCTCTGTGTCCGCCTGTTTTCCCGGTTGTGCCGGGCTTCCGGCAGATGGGCCGGGACGGTCCCCGCAAAACACCTTTCAACGGGACGCGCCCCGCAGGAAAAACGCCTGGCGGAAAACAGAGGAAACAAAATACGTTCAAAATTCCTTAAAAAAGCTTTCAGGCCCTTTTAAGCTCCGGGACCTATACTGAGCCCAGCGATTCAGGACAGGGAAAATTCAGGAATCAGACAAACCCGGTTCATACTTTCGACAAAATCCTTTGTTATCTTATCTTCTAAGAAGAGAGTAAACGGGATACATAATAAGGAGGAAGTTCACAATGTATAATGACGAGAAAAATCTGTATGACTATACCTACCGCAAGGACGGCAGCGAGCTCCCCCATCAGCGGGAATACGTGGGCCCTGCCGGCAGTCAGTCCGGCCCCCAGGGGCCCGTTCAGGAGATGAAGCCTGTGAAAAAGAATCGTATGGGTCTGAAAATGACCGCCCTGGCTCTGGCCTGCGCCCTGCTGGGCGGCGCGGCAGGCGGCGGAGCCGTCTGGGCCGCCACCGGCTCCGGCATTGGAAACAAGAGCGAAATCAATGTTTCCAGCCGTCCCGTTACGCAGGTGGCGCTCCACAATGTGGACGGGAAAACCCAGATGAGCGACGCGGAGGTCTATGCCGCCAATGTCAACAGCGTGGTGTCCATTCGGACCTCCGCCACCGCCGGTTATAACTTCTTCGGCCAGCCGGTGCAGTCCGCCTCCGCCGGGTCCGGCTTTGTGCTGAGCAAGGACGGCTATATCCTCACCAATTACCACGTGGTCAAAAACGCGGAAACGGTGACGGTGACCATGTACAACGGCGATGAGTTTTCCGCCCGCTACATCGGGGGAGAAGAGGATTATGATATCGCGGTCATCAAGGTGGAGGCCGAGGATCTCCAGCCCGTGACCCTGGGGGACAGCGGCAGCCTGAACGTGGGGGACCACGTCCTGGCCATTGGCAACCCGCTGGGTGAGCTGACTTTTTCCATGAGCGGCGGCATGGTTTCCTGCGTAGACCGGGCCATCAATGTGGACGGAACCCCCTTCAATATGATTCAGACCGACGCCTCCATCAACCCCGGAAACTCCGGCGGCCCGCTGTTCAACCAGTTCGGTGAGGTGGTGGGCATCGTCTCCGCCAAGTATTCGCAGTCTTCCAGCGGCACCGCGGTGGAGGGCCTGGGCTTTGCCATCCCCATCAACGATGTGTTTTCCATGGTCAAGGACATCATGACCAACGGATATGTCAGCAACCGGCCCTATCTGGGCATCACGCCTCAGACGCTGACGGAAGGCACGGCGGCCCAGTTCCACTATGACGTCACAGCCGGGGTTTTCATCAACTACGTGGAGCCCGACAGCGCCGCCGATAAGGCGGGCCTGAAAATGGGCGACGTCATCACCAAAGTGGACGGCACGGAGATCAAGACGGTGGAGGACCTGAATCTGGCGAAAAAGAAGTATTCCGCCGGAGATATCGCCACCCTGGAGGTCTACCGGCCTGACGGAACCGTCACGGTGAAAATCACCTGGGGCGCGGCCCCCAGAGATGAACAGGCCCAGGAGCAGCAGACCCAGCAGGACCAGAAAAACGGGAACAATAACTATGAGTACGGGAATGGCGGTTCCTATGATCCCTTCGACATGTTCCGCTACTTCTTCGGCTGAGCCGGGTTTTCCCAACAGCGGAACGGCGAACACGTGGAATCCCTCTTCAGGTCCGGGGCGGCTTCGCGGCAGCAGCTGCGGCAGGGCAAACAGCCGCCATGCGGCGGACGGGGAGAGGCTGAATATAAATGAAAGCAAGGCGGTATCCGCCAGGACAAAAGACATGTTCCGGAATACAGACATGAACAGAATGCAGAAAATGCAGAAAATGCAGAAATGGACCCGCGGACTCTGACTGACAGAGCGCCGCGGAACAGGAAGGCCGGTCCCTTACGGGACCGGCCTTTCGGCCTGCCGGGGGAATGGGTCCGGCAGACTTGCCTGAGTATGTTTTCTCTGGGGAAAGGGCTCAGGGGCTGGTGCCCAGCTGGCCCAGCCGCCAGCCCTCCTCCGTTTTGCGGAGATAGCCAATCAGCCATTTGATCTGCGCCCCCTCCGGGGCCTCGCCGTATTCGCCCTCATAGGCGGCGGCGTTCCCCGACAGGTTCCCGCTGAGGGTGTAGGCGCCGTCGTTCTCCAGGACGAAAATCTCGTGATAGGAGAAGTAGATACGTTCCTCATCCTCCGGCCAGCCGGAGACGGTCTCCGGCGTCAGGTCCTCCTCCAGCTCCACCACCGTCCGGTCATAGGTATAGGCCCAGCGGCTGCCGGGAGTGCAGAGGAGGTGGGCCCGGGTGTAGTTCTCAACCCAGGTCTCAGCGATGTCCAGAGGCCCCTGTCCCCGGTCGGGAACCGTGAGCGCCCCGCCTCGGAGCCCTTCCAGCTCCGCGTCGTCATACCACAGACGCATATAACCGAAGATGTCTATAAGGAAGGGGTCCGGCTGGGGGAGATTGCAGACCGCTTCAAGCCAGACCGATTCCTCCCCCCGGCGGAGCAGCACCAGATTGCTGCCCTCCCAGAACATGAGGTTCAGGTCCTTCTCCGGCGCGGCGATTCCAAGGAACGCGGTATTCTGGGGCACCGTGCCGGGGTTTGGAACATAGGTCCAATCATAGTCGGCGGTGAAATATTTTTCCCGTCTGGGGCCTTCCCCTGCCTGGGGGTCCGTGCCGCGGGTGTTGTGTTCCCCGCCGTCATGGAGGGTCAGATAGATTCGTTCCTGAGAAATCAGGTCCGTCATAGCCGTTTGGGCGGCCTCCGCCGCCGGGGGCACGGAGGGAATCGTCCCTGCCAGAAGCGCCTGAAGGCGCTCCCAGGCCTCCGGGCCGTTCCGGGTGAGCTGGGCGGTCTCCAGCCGCTGCCGGGTGCTCCGCCAGGAGCCGTTCCCCGCGGCCCTCAGCTCTGCCGCCAGCGTCTCCAGAGCGTTGTCCCGCCGGAAGTCCGGCAGGGCCCCGGCCATCTCCATGGTCTGTTCCGGTCTGGAGCGGAACTGACGGAGCAGGTCCGGTCCCTCCATCTGGTCCAGGCTGAGCAGCCCGTAGATTTGCAGCTGGGATACCAGCTCGCTCCGGAACTGTTGGGAGCCAGGGGCCGTATCGCTGTTCTCCAGGGCAAAGAGAGAGTCCCGGCGGGTGTAGGGCGGCTCGTCGGAATGTTCCAGCCGGAGGACCAGGTAGCTGGGCCGGCTGCTGCCCACCCAGCTGTCCTCGGTGAGGTAGGCGCTGCCCGCCGTCGCTGCCAGCTCCGGCGTGGGGGTGTGGAGCTCATAGTCCGTCTGCCAGATTTCGTATTCCAGGCCGGAGACGGTTTCGGAGAAGGGCCCGGTGAGGGTGCAGACCCGCCAGTCGTCATAGGCGGGGCCGTCCTCCTGCTGCCGCCGTGCCAGGCCGGAGACGGCCAGCTCCTGGGCGGCGGCAATGGCCTCGGCGGGGGCGTCGCAGCGGCCCCCCATCATGTGGTCCGAGTCCCCGCCGGGGCGGCGGGGGTCGGCGCAGAGCAGCAGGTTTTCGCCGTCATAGTACACCGCCCGAAGGGCCAGGCCGCGGACCGGCTCCGGCCCGTTTGCCTCCAATGGCACATAGCCGGAGAGGGAGAGGCAGCGGTTTTCGGTGTCCCAGTCGTTATAGGCAATGCTCTCGGCCTCGGGCCAGGCTTCCTGTACCAGAGCCTCCACGTCCACGTCGTAGAGCTTGCCGTCCCGCTCCAGGACGATTCGGGCGTCGAAGGCGGAGACCAGCTCGTTCCGCCCGTCGCCGTCCAGGTCCAGAGGCCAGCTGTCCCGGCCCATCCGGGCCAGCAGCACAGGCCAGCCCTCCTCGTTGAGATAGTAGTAATCGCTGACGGGCCGCTGGTCCCGGGTATACTTGATGCAGAAGCCGTCGTGACCGAAGAGACCGCGGAAATAGGTCATGCTGAAGCTGTCGGACAGCTCCAGGAAGGCCGGGGGGAAGGAGCTTCGGAACACATTCTGGATGCCCGCGAAGTATTTTCCGCCGCCGGTGTAGAAGCTGACGCAGTAGTCCCCCAGGGTGTCCCAGACGTCGGAGACGGGCCCGCCCAGCATTTCCAGATGGTCATAGGGTACAGGGATATGCTCCGCCGGCTGGGGCTCATAGGGCTCCAGGCCCTCCAGGGGAATGACGGTTCTGGCGGGGGGATAGACGATGGGGAGGCGGTCCGCCGGCTGATTGGAGAAAATGCGGTAGCCGCCGCCGGGCCGCTCCTCCAGCGTCAGGCAGACCAGACCCTCATAGCGGGGGAAGAGGTCCCCGGCCTTGTAATAGAGCCGGACCAGGCCGTCCTCCCGGGTTCCGTAGATGAAATAGACGTCCTGGAGCGCGTTGCTGTCTCCGGGGTGCTTGAAGAAGTAATAGGCGTCATAGGCCGTCACGAACGTGTATTTGTTGGAGAGACCGTCCTCCTGTGCGTCCTTGAGGGAGACGCCGGCGTACAGCTTCAGCACGGCGTCCATGCCGGTGCGGCTGAGCTTTATCAGCTCCTGTCCCTCGGAGCGCCGGCGCTCGAAGTCCCCGTCCAGGTCCGCATCGGAATATTCCTGACTGCCCTCCCCGGGGGCCAGGTCTCCCGCGCCGTTGCAGAAGAGCTGAATCAGGTCGATGTCCTGGGGCCGGGCGTAGAAGGAGGTCAGGAACTGCCGCCGGAGGTTGGGGGACCCGTCGCCGCCGCGGAGGGTGAAGTCCTGCCCGAAGGCTGCCAGCTCTTCCTGGGTCAGGCTTTGGCCATCCGCCGGGGCTTCCTGGTCCAGACAGTGGAGATGGGTCTCCTGAACGCGGCCCAGCACGGCGTTCATCAGGGCTCCGCCCCGGGTCTGGCTGTGTTTGACCTCCGGGGGCTGGGCGGGCCAGGCCAGCGTATAGGTGTGGGTCCCGTCCGAGCCGATGATCTGGGTGACCCGGTCGGGGACCGGCTCCGGCTCGGTGATACCCTCCAGCCGGTAGAGGGAGCAGAGCCAGCCCATGGGGCTGCGCAGATCGGAGGACAGAAGGTAGGGCGCGCCCCAGTAGACCCGGAGCAGCTCCCCCTGGTCCAGGCGGATGGTCTCCGTCTGGGTCTCCGGGGTGAAGACGATCAGACGCTCGCCATAAAATCCGTCCTCCGCCCCCAGCTCCTCCGCCAGGGCGGACAGGGCCTCGTCCGCCGTGAGGCGGCTGTCGGTTTTCGCCCCGGTGAAGGTGACGGCGCAGATCAGCGCCGCCAGAGCCACAACGGCGAAGAGGGCAAGCCCCAGGGGCCGGCGGTTCTCGGCAATGCGGGTGATGCGGTCCTTCAGCTGGCGTTTGTCCGCCGTCATGGTGGTGGCGGAAAGCATGGGGTCCGCCGGGCCCCGGCGCACCTGGATGAGGGACAGCAGGGTCTGACCGTAGGGGATGCGCTGGTCCTCCCCCAGGCGGCGGAGGGCCCCCTCGTCACAGGCCAGCTCGCAGTCCGTCCGGGAGACCAGAGCCGCCAGCCAGACCAGAGGGTCGAACCAGTAGACCGTCAGGCAGAGGGCCCGGAGGAGGGACCACAGGGGGTCCATGTGCCGGGCGTGGGTCTCCTCGTGGGCCAGCACGTGGCGGAGGCGCTCCGGCGTGTTCAGGGCGGCGGGGGTCAGGTAGATGGCGGGCCGGAAGAGGCCGAAGAGGCAGGGGGAGGGCAGGCCCTCCTCCACCAGGTAGACCGGGCAGGAGCAGCCCTCCGCGGCACAGGGCTTCCGGCTGTTCAGGAGTTTTCGCCGGAAGCGGAGGTTGGAGAGCAGGAACCAGCAGGCCATCACCGCCATGCCGGCATACCAGACGGGCCGCAGCAGGTCTTTCAGATTGATTTGCCAGGCGTATTCCACCGAGTGGACAACCTGATTGTGGTTGGTAAAGGTATAGACGTTGTCCGGGGAAGAGGGGCCCAGGGTGATGCGGGGGTCGTCCTTATAGCTGTAGGAGGGAAGGGTCTCCCCCTCCGGGGCGGTCAGCGTGATCTGAGAGGGGGATATATAGAGGGCCTGGCCCTCCAGGCTGGACGCCACCGGCTCCGCCGCCGTCATGAGGCTGAATGACGCCGCCGGAAGGCTGACGGGAACCAGCAGACGCAGCAGCACCAGTCCCCACAGGGCATACTGCACCCGGCGGGAAAGGCTGCCGCGGAACAGCCGCCGCAGGGCCAGAAGAGACAGAATCAGCACGGAGGAGGTCAATAAAATCTCTTTCATCCCTCAGCACCTCCCGCCTTGTTGAGAATTGCGGACAGCTCCGCAATGTCCGCCTCGCTGAGCTGGCGGCTTTCCACCATGGCGCTCATCATCAGGCCCAGGCTGCCGCCGTAGACCTTGGAAAGAAAGTGCTGGGTTTCTGTCCGGGCGGCGTCCTGCTTTTGAACGGCGGCAAAATAGCGTTTTGCCCGTGCGCCCTCCTCGTGGCGGACGGCCTCTTTGGCCTCCAGCCGGGAGAGCATGGTGATGACGGTGTTCTTGCTCCAGCCTGTTTCCACCCGAAGCGCCGCCGTCAGCTCCGTGATGGTCTGGGGCTGACTGGCCCAGAGCCGGTTCATCAGCCTCCATTCACTGTCGGACAGGTTGATTTGCGCTGCCATTGCTCTGCCTCCTTTCTGAAAGGTATACGAATGTCTACCACTAGGATAGCAGAAAGGTAGACGTTTGTCAACCTCTTCCGGCGGAAAAGCACGGAAATCAATTTCTTGAATTTGGAAATCTTGCCTGCCGTCTAAGCATTTGTTTTGACATGATTTTCGTTGCAGGGCTGAAATTATGTGGACCGAATGAAAGTTCGCTGTATTTGCTTCGATAGAAATTTGGAAAGTTAGGGAGCAAAATTGATTTCCCTGGCGGAAAAGACGGCGCGGTGTAAAACCGCGCCGCCTTGTCTGCGTGATTTATGGCAAGCTTCAAAATTACGGGCAAAGGGCCGCCGAAGGCGGCGGCCCCTACAGGTCCGCCCGCGGGGGCCGGCTCGCCTGCCGGGAATGATGATGTTTGCTATAGAACCTGTATTCATAGCTGAGGGATGCCGGATGGGCGAGGACTTTTCTCGTCAGACAAGGAGATTTTTCGTACCCTTGCCATACTGACGTATGGCGAAGGAAAAACCGGCGCAGTATGGCGGGAAAAAGACCGGCCGGACGGCGTGCGGCGGTTGTGAATACAGGTTCTTAGGTCAGGGGGATTTCCGCCGTGCCCCAGCGGACGGCCACGGCCCTGCTGAGGTCGATGGGGGTTTCAAAGGGGCCGTAGGATTCACTCCAGTGCGCCTCTTCGTCCCAGGAACCCATATTGCCGGACAGAGAAACCTCTCTGCCGTCCTCCATCACCACAACGATCTCCGAACCGGGCACAAACGCTTGAAGCACCTCTGCGGCTTCGCCGTCTTCTCCGGAAACTCCGACGACCGCCTCAACAGAGGGTACAGGCTTCTTCTCCGGGGCTGTCCAGTGGTAGCGCCAGCGCATTCCCAGGGGGGAAATCCGCAAATAATCCAGCGTCAGGTTTTCGCACAGCTCATGTTCGGTGGTAATGCCGGAGACATCCAGCGTCCGGCTTTCAATGCCGCCGGTGTGGGTCCCGATGTTGAAATCCCAGCCGCCGGTGAGCACAGGCGTATACTCCTTGTCCGGGAACTGGACCCACAGACCGGGGATATGAAGAAATTTATCCGTTCCGTCGGAGAAATCCACGCCCTCCCTGGGCCAGAAGCGAATGACAACCGTGAGCTTATCATCCTCGCCGGACCGCTCCATCCAATCATAGTCCCAGCCGCCGTTGATGTCTTCACCCGCTCCATTGGTCAGGGTGATATGGTCCCCATTACCGTCTGAGAGCTGGTAGAATCCCTCGTCCGGACTGTAAACCGGCAAAACCGTTCCATCCGGAGGGGTGATCTCCAGCATCAGGTAGTAAAAATCCTGGTCCCCGAAGGCCGCCAGGGGGGTCATGGTGGTTCCGTTGGACTCTGCCGCCGGCAGATCCTGGCTGAGGGTGTCGATGACCTCCTGCTGGTCCTGGTCCAGACTGCCGAAAAACCGCTCCCAGACGGGCCCCGCCGCCGCCATGGCCGTTCCCACCAGCAGCGCCGCCGCCAGAGCCGCCGCCGCGCCCCGCTTCACCCACCGGGGCCGCCGGGAAACGGGGGCGTCCATCAGGGCGTCCGTCAGGGCCGCCTTGCCCGCCTCCGTCCAGCGGACCCGGTCCAGCTCATTCCGATAAGCATTTTTGTTCAGTTCCATACATGCCTCCTAACATGGTCCTCAGTCTGGCCTTGCCCCGGTAGAGCCAGGTGCTGACCTGGGCGGTCCGGCAGCCCATCACCGCGGCGATTTCCTCCAGCTCGTATTCCTCGTAGTACCGCAGATACACCGCCTGCCGGTACTTCTCCGGCAGGGCCTGCACCGCCCGGAGCACCGGGCTTTCCTCCAGGTCCGGCAGTACTGCCGCCGCCTCCGCCGCCCCCAGGGCGTCCAGGGATACCCGGCGGCGGGCCCAGGCGGATTTTTTCAGGTCCTTGCAGCAGTTGACGGTCACTCTCAGCACCCAGGCCTTTTCCTGCCGCTCCTCCGGGAAGCGGCGGGGGTCCGTCAGCAGCTTCAAAAGCACCGTTTGACACACGTCCTGAGCGTCCTGGGAACTGCCGGTCCAGGTGTAGCCCACCCGCAGCACCGTGTCCGCCCAGCGCTCCACCAGCGCCTCCGCCTCCCGGCGGGAATAGGTGATTGCATCTCTCGTAAAATCATCTCCTTTGGAACGGCCCGTTCTGCTGATAAAACGAATGAGGACCCTGAAATCTGGCAGTCCGGTCGAAAAATTCGAAGATCAAAAAACAAAAAAATCAAAATTTACACGCAACCGGGCCGGTTGCGGGTCTGGTTGGTGGACGCAACCGGCGCAACCTGATACAATGACCTCATGAAACATGTTTGGGAAACGCCAAAAGGAGGAGCTGTCTATGAATATCTCTGATATCATCAAGCAGGCCAGAGAGGAAATGAAGCTGACCCAGGAGGACCTGGCGGAGCGCCTGGAGGTCAGCCGCCAGGCCGTCAGCAAGTGGGAGCTGGGGGCCTCGGTACCCAGCCCGGAGAATTTGAAGCTGCTGGAAGAGGTGTTAGGGGTTACGTTCCCCGTGCCGGAGGAAGAGGCCGCCCTTCCCGAGCAGGAACCCGGCACCGCGGAGAAAGCGCCTTTTTGGAACTGGAAGCGGGTGGTGCTCCTGGTCCTGGGGGTGCTGGTTGTGCTGGCTCTGTTCTCCAACGTGATTTTCATAGCCCTCACACCAAGGACAAACGTGGACGCGGTCCGTTCCTCAGAACCGTATGTGACCGGCGTCTACTTCTTCAACGAGGACGCCGGACAGCTTCAGCATAACCCCCAGGCCGGCGCTGGGTGGTATCTGTTGGACCCGGGCGTCCGGGTCTATCTCCTGGTGACGTTTGAGGACGGGACCGAGCACACCGTCAATGCCGCCTCGCTGTTCCTGACCCCCACGGGAACGGAGACCCTGGAATACCGGGAACAGCTGGCGGTCCAGGCGGCGGGGGAGGGCCGGGACTTCGCCCTCTTCGCCTGGGACATCCCGGAGGAGCTGTCGGCGCATCTGGAAATCGTGCTGGAGTGCGGCGGCGGCGCCCGGGTCACGGAGACGCTGAATGTGGCGACGCCGTATCCGGAGACCCCGGAGGAACCGCAAGTTCTGACAATTCCCATCGGGGCCACACTTTTTATGGACGAGGAGGACGAGCCTTACATAGTGCTGCGGGCCTCCGGCGCTCCTGAGGAGGAAATCGTCTGGACCTCCTCAGACCCCGGCGTTGTGGAGGTCACCGACATTGGAGCCCTCTTTCCCGTCAGTCCCGGCACGGCCGTCGTCACCGCCCAGTGGAACGGCCAGACCGCGGAGTGCCGGGTCGAGGTATTTGCGGGAACCGTACCCACGGACGTGCCCGGCGTAAGAAAAGCAGTGCAGTAAAAAAATCATGAGAGTTCCATTCAGAGATTTTATGTAGGGGCCGGGATCTGTCCCGGCCCGTCTTCCGAGAGCCTGCCCCTTCGAGCCCCGGACAGAGGAATGATACAAAACAGCAAAAATCAGGGCCGTCGGGCCCTGATTTTTCTTGAGGTTTCTGGTTATCCTTCCTCCGCCAGCTTCCGCCCCATGAGCACGCCCATGGCGGAGGACATCATCAGCCCTCTCGTCCAGCCGGAGGAGTCCCCCAGGCAGTGGAGCCCCTGGAGGCTGGTGTTGAAATCTGTGTCCATCTTCACCCGGTTGGAGTAGAATTTCAGCTCCGGGGAGTACAGCAGCGTTTCGGAGGAGGCGAAGCCGGGGACCACATAGTCCATGGCCTGAATGAAGCCGATGATGTTCAGCATGGCCCTGTAGGGCATGGCGGCGGTGATGTCTCCCGCCACGGCGTCGGGCAGGGTGGGTCGGACGTTGGACTGGGCCAGCTCCTTCTGCCAGGTGCGCTTTCCGTCCAGAATGTCTCCGAAGCGCTGGACCAGAATCTGACCGTTGGCCAGCATATTGGTCAGCTCTCCCACCTTCTGGGCATAGGCGATGGGCTGGTTGAAGGGGATGCTGAAATTATGGGAGCAGAGGATGGAGAGATTGGTATTGTTGCTTTTGTATTCCTTGTAGGAATGTCCGTTGACCACCGCCAGGTCGTTGTCATAATTTTCCTGACTGACAAAGCCGCCGGGGTTCTGGCAGAAGGTCCGGACCTTGTTCTTGAAGGGCTTGGGCCAGCCCACCAGCTTGGATTCGTAAAGGACCCGGTTGACCATCTCCATGACCTCGTTGCGGACCTCCACCCGGACGCCGATGTCCACGGTGCCGGGGGCGTGGGCGATGTTGTGCTCGGCGCAGAGCTTTTCCAGCCAGTCCGCGCCCCGGCGGCCGGTGGCCACCACCGTGTGTCTGGCGTGAATCTCAAACTCCTGCCGCCCGTCGGAGACAAGGACGCCCCGGCATACGTCGTTTTCCAGAATCAGGTTCCGGCACTCGTGGCCGAAATAAATTTCAACGCCGTTGTTCAGCAGATACTGTTCGATGCCCAGATAGATGTCGTGGGCCTTCTCCGTGCCCATGTGGCGGATGGGGCAGTCCACCAGCTTGAGACCCGCCTGAATGGCCCGCTTGCGGATTTCCTTCCGCTCCTCCTCGTGCTCCAGGCCCTCGATGTGGGTGTCCGCGCCGAAATCCAGATAGATCCTGTCGGCATAGTCAATGGTCTGCTGGGCCAGATCCGGAGTAATCAGCGTGGGCAGGTCGCCGCCCACCTCATAGCTCAGCGACAGCTTCCCGTCGGAAAAGGCCCCCGCGCCGGAGAACCCCGTGGTGATGTGGCAGTAAGGCTTGCAGCTCATACATTTGTTTGTCTGGTGCTTGGGGCAGCGCCGGTTTTCAATGCTCTGGCCTTTTTCTATCATGACGATTTTCTGTTTGCTGCCCTTTTTCAGCATTTCCAGGGCTGTGAAAATACCGGCGGGTCCTGCGCCCACGATCACGACGTCCGTATTCATTGCGCGTCTCCTCTCATTTGTTCCGCCTCAAAGGGCGTTTTCTTCTGTTTCGTCCGCCTGCCTGGGGGACAGGCTCACAGCCCGGCGGACCACGCTCCAGGGGGGCACGGGCCGGGGCAGCTTCATATGAAATACCATCCGGGGCGTCCGGGGCTCAAACAGGGGCAGGCCGTCCCCGTCGGTCATCTCCGGCGCGGTGATGGAGAAGGGCCGCAGGCCGGGCCCCACAACCTCCAGGGCGTCCCCGGCGCGGAACTTGTTCCGCAGGGACAGCGCGGCGTTTCCCGCCCCGTCGCAGTCCGTGACCACAGCGGCCACCTGCCATTCCCGGATATACCGGGAGTGCTCATAATACTGTCCCGGCTGTCCGTAGAAAAATCCGGTGGAATAGGGCCGGTGGCTGACCCGCTCCACCTCCTCCCGCCACACGGGGTCCAGGGGAAGGCCGACGGCTGCGGCGTCCAGACCGTGGCGGTAGGCCCCGGTGACAATGGCGGCGTAGTAGGCGGACTTGGCCCGGCCCTCGATTTTCAGGCTGTCCAGAAACAACAGGTCCTCCAGATGATCGACCATACACATGTCCCGGGAGTTCATGATGTAGCTGCCCTGGCCGTCCTCCTCAATGGGGAAGAACTCGCCGGGGCGCTTCTCCTCCATGAGGGCATAGTGATAGCGACAGGGCTGGGCGCAGGCCCCCCGGCTGGAGTCCCGGCCCGTCATATAGTTGCTGAGGAGGCACCGGCCCGAGTAGCTGACGCACATGGCCCCGTGGACGAAGGCCTCCAGCTCCAGGGACGGCGCAGTCTTCTCCCGGATGGTGCGGATTTCCTCCAGGCTCAGCTCCCGGGCCAGAATGACCCGGCTGGCCCCCAGGTCGTGCCAGGCCTGGGCGGCCAGGTAGTTGGTGACGCCGGCCTGGGTGGAGACATGGCGCTGGACATGGGGGGCGTACCGCCCCGCCAGCTGAAAGGCCCCCAGGTCCGCCAGAATCACCGCGTCCACCCCGGCGTCCTCCAGCAGCTCCAGGTGAGGGGGGAGGCGGTCCGCCTCGTCGTTCCGGGGCATGGTGTTCACGGTGCAGTGGACCCGGACGCCGTGGGCGTGGGCAAAGTCCACGGCGGAGCGCAGGTCCTCCGGGGAAAAGTTCCCCGCGAAGGCCCGCATTCCAAAATCCGTCCCCGCCAGGTATACCGCGTCCGCCCCATAGAGCACCGCCATACGCAGGCGCTCCATGTCTCCCGCCGGAGCCAGCAGCTCCGGTTTCTTTCCCTTAGTTTCCATAGTACTCGCCGCTGTTCAGGAAGGCCAGGTGTTCGTTGTAGGTGGCAAAGAAATGATGCTTCCCGTCTTTGCCCAGGGCATAGTAGTAGTAATTGGTTTCCTCCGGCTGCAAAGCGCCCTCAATGGCGGCAAGACCGGGGTTGGCGATGGGGGTGGGGGGCAGTCCCGCGTTCTGATAGAGGTTATAGGGGGAGTTGGTCTGAAGGTCGGACTGGGTGATGGGCCCCTGGTGTCCCGGCAGGGCATACAGCAGGGAGGCGTCCACCTGGAGCAGGCCGTAGGTGCCGGCCTTGTCCCCCTCGCCCTCCAGACGGTTGAAGATGACGGAGGCGATGCGGGCCTGGTCGGTTCCGTCGGTTTCCTTCTCAATCAGAGAGGCGATGGTGATGATTTTGTGCAGGTCGTAGCCCCGTTCCGCGGCCGCCGCCAGCAGATCGTCGTCCATCTTCCGGTTGAAGTTTTTAATCAGGCGGTTCAGGGCGCTGGCGGGCCGCTCGTTCACGTAGAACTCATAGGTGTCCGGGAAGAGATAGCCCTCCAGACGGCTGATGTCCTCGGAATCGTTGTCGATGAAGCTGTAGTCAAAGTCCGCTGTCCGGGCGGCCTCCAGCAGGGCTTCCTCGGTGTTGACGCCGTTTTTCGCCAGCACCGCAATGGTCTGGGCCACGGTATAGCCCTCCGGAATCGTGACCTGAACGGTGTCGTCGCTGATACTGGCGGAGGTGCTCCGCATACCCGCCACAAGGGCGTGGTAGTCCATGTCCCCGTTGAGGGTGTAGGCTCCGATGGCAATTTCATCCTCCGCGCCGGTGAAGCCGGCGTAGAGCTTGAAAAACCATTTGTATTGAATCAGGCCCGCGTCCTCCAGTTTGTCCGCGATGGTGTCGATGTTGTCCGATGACGTGACCTGAATGGTGGTGTCGGGGATGGGGCAGTTGAAGGAGCAGAAATCGGAGAACAGCATCCAGCCGAAGCTGCCCAGCAGCACCGATGCCAGGGCCACAAACAGAATGTGGAGAATCAGCATCAGAAAGCGGTTCAGAAGGCTCTTCCGCTTCCGGCGGCGCTTCTTTCCGGCGGGAGGGTGGGGCTGGGTTTCCCGCCGGACCTGCCTCTGATCCCAGCTGGCGGTGTCGCCGCGTTTCATATCAGACATTGCAAAACCTCCTTGCGCCGTCACGGCGCGGATACGGCTCCCCGGGAGCCGGTTCTTTTCATCGTTGTTCCAGCGCGCGTTTTGCGCTTCCGCCGGCCGCGCCGCCAAAAGCCGCGCTTCGTTCCGCCTCGGTTCCTCCGGCGTTCCCCGCGGTAAACGCCTCATTGCGGGGGAGGGGCCCCGTCCGTTCCGCTGTTCCGGCGTTTTTCGCGCGGCCTGCTGCGTCCTCCACGCCTGTCCCCAAAAAAGGACGAGACAATTTTCGGACGGTCAGGCCCCCTTTGCCTTTTTGGCGCATAGGATATCTCAAATCCAAGTGAGGTGACAGATATGTGCTTTAACAACGGAAACGAGAACTCCTGCCTGTGGCTCATCATCATCGTGGTCCTGCTGTGCTGCTGCTGCGGCGGCACCGGGAACAGCTGGGGCGGCAATTGGGGCTGCGGCGGCTGGAACGGCTGCGGAAACGGCTGTGGCTGCGGAAGCAGCTGCGGCTGCGGATGCGGAAACGGCTGTGGGAACGGCTGCGGCTGCAACTGCAATTGCACCTGCAACGATACCTGCTGCTGACCGTTTCGCGGCAATTCCCCGGGCCGTTTCGTACATCTGCTTTCGCGGCGGCCCTTTGCGTTCAAAGGGTGCGCCGCGTCAGCGGGGCAAGACGCAGCGGGAAGGGGGCGGGACGCTTCGGCGTCCCGCTTTCGCCGCCTGTCAGCGGGACAGGCACTGATCCGCCAGGGCGGACACCTCCCGGTGAATCTCCTCCGGCGGCCGGGGACGGCCCCGCTCCGCGCAGCTGATTACCCGCCAGCCCAGATCACGGGCGATGGCTCCGGCGCTCTCCCGGCAGCGGCGGAGATAGTCTCCGTCCTGCTCGTGAATGTCGGCGGAGGTGCCTGTGGCGTTCTCCCGGCGGCGGAGCATCTGTTCCGAGACCTCCACCGGCATATCCAAATACAGCACCAGGTCCGGCCTGGGCAGACCCAGCCGGTTATACTCCAGGTCGAAAAGCCAGTCCAGGAAGGGCCGTCGTTCCCCCTCCGGCAGCTTGGACGCCTGGTGGACGGCATTGGAAGTTACATAACGGTTGGCCACCACCACGCCGCCGGACTCGTAGAACCCGCCCCAGTCCTCCTTATAGGAGGCATAGCGGTCCACGGCGAAGAGCACCGAGGCGGCATAAGCGCTCACGTCCCCCGGCGCGCTGCCCAGAGCGCCGTGGAGGTAGAGGTTTGCCGGCTCCGCGAAGGGATTGCCGTACCGGGGAAAGTCAATCTCGCGGCAGGGGACGCCCCGGGCCGTCAGGCTCTCCAGCAGGCGTTTGGCCTGGGTGGCCTTGCCGGAGCCGTCGGTGCCCTCGAATACAATCAGTGTGCCTTTCATTTTCCGCTCCTCTTCTTTGCCTGCCGGATGTGCACCAGAAACAGAGGCAGCTTCATCATCCGGCCTATGCGCCGGGGCTCTTTGCAAAGGCGGTAGAACCATTCCAGTCCATGGTCGGACCAGAATTTCGGGGCCCGTTTCACTGTACCGGCGAAGACGTCCAGGCTCCCGCCCAGGCCGCAGAGCAGCCTTGCTCCGGTGGCGGCGGCGTTTCTCGACATCCAAAGCTCCTGCTTGGGGGCCCCCAGACAGATGAACGCCGCGTCGGCTCCGCTCCGGCGGATGGCTTCCACAACAGGGCCGTCCTCCTGGAAGTAGCCGTCGTGCGTCCCGGCGATTTTCAGGCCGGGGTACTTCGCCGCAAGCTTCGCCCCCGCCGCCTCAGCGACGCCGGGCTTGGCTCCCAGCAGATAGAGGGACAGACCCTCCTCTGCCATTTTTTCCATGAAACGGGCTGCAAATTCAATGCCGGGCACTTTTTCCTTCAGGGGCGTGCCCAGCATCCGGGCCCCCATCACCACGCCGACGCCGTCCGCCAGCACCAGGTCCGCGCCGTTGACGGCCCGGGCCGCCTCCGGGTTCTCCCGGCAGACCTCCACAATCTCCGGGTTGGGCGTGACAACATAGTGAGGGCCGCCGCTGCGGAGCAGGGCCATGCCCAGGTTCACCGCCTCATCCATGGTCACATTGTCAAAGCCCACGCCGAGGACTTCGATCCGCATGGAATCACCTTCTCTCTGATTTCATCATATCACAGGCCGGGGGCGGCTTTGTGACGCATCTGTTAAATCATGCCGGATACGCCGGCTGCTTCGGGGATATGATTCCTAAATAAAAAAATGGGAAATCATATTGTATCACAGCAGACGGACCTTGTCCAACCCCGGGGCCGCCGTTTTCGGCGGCGTTTATGCCTCTATGCCAAAGGCACTGTCGTACAGCACCGTGCCGTCTAGACGGGGGGCTCCGCTGTCCAGCCGGAGGGCCATAAACGCCTCGCCGGGGACGTCGAAGGGGGGCCGAATGCCGTAGACGCCGGCGGGCACATACCCGGCTTTCGGGTAATACCCGGGATGTCCCAGTACAATGGAATAGCCGTAGCCCAGCCTTCTGGCGGCGTCATGGCCCGCCTCCATCAGCGCCAGCCCGATTCCCCGCCGCTGACGGGAGGGCAGCACCGACAGCGGCGCCAGCGCCAGGGCGGTTTCTGTGCCCACCCGTACCTCTGTAAAAAGGATATGCCCGACGATGTTTCCGTCCTCAACCGCCACAAGGGACAGCTCCGGAATGAACGCAGGACTGTTCCGCAGGGCGGCCGCCAGGTCCTGTTCGCGGCCGTCGCTGAGCTCCGCCGAGGCGAAGGCTTCCCGGACCAGCTGATACACCGCTTCGTAATCGGCTGGGGTTTCCTGTCTGATGTCCACAAAACCACTCCCTTTCAGCTCTCGGCAAAGGGGCCTCGGCAGTCCGGAGCCGCCTTCCGCCCCGCGTCAGGCAGGGGAATCTGGGCCAGCACCACCGCCGCCAGCATCAGCGCGCATCCGAAATACTCCCGCCCGCTCATGCGGTCCCCCAGGATGATGGCTCCGGCGATGACAGCGAAAACAGACTCCAGGCTCATGAGCAGGGAGACAACCGCCGGGTCCGAATCCTTCTGGGCCAGAATCTGGAGGGTGTAGGCCACGCCGCTGGAGAATACGCCCACATACAGCACCGGCAGCAGCCACACTGAGGCCAGCGCCGGGTCCGGCAGGGACTCCGACAGAACGCCCAGGGAGGAGATCAGGGTCATGACGAAAAACTGGGCGCAGGACAGGGCCACGCCGTCCACCCGGCTGCTGAAATGGTCCACCGTCATGATTTGAACGGCGAAGCAGAGGGCGCAGGCCAGCACGTAAAAATCGCCTACGGCGATGGAGAGGTCCTCTGTGATGCAGAGGCAGTACAGCCCGCCCACTGCCAGCGCCACGCTGAGCCACACCGCCCGGGGCACACGCCGTCCCATCAGACAGCCGATGATAGGCACCAGAACGATGTACAGGGCTGTGATGAAGCCCGCCTTGCCGGAGGTGGTGGTCTCCAGGCCCTTCTGCTGGAGGTAGCTGGCCACCGTCAGGGCCGTTCCGCAGCACAGGCCACCCACCATCAGGTCCCGGCGGCTTCCCAGGGGCTGGAGGCTGCCGCTCTTCTTCTGCACGAGCCGCCGCAGGCCCAGCAGGCCCAGCAGAAACACGAAGGCGATGACAGCCCGGGCCGCGTTGAAGGTGAAGGCTCCCATATAATCCGCGCCGACGCTCTGGGCCACGAAGGCGGTGCCCCAGATCAGGGCGGTCAGGATTGGCAGAACGTTCTGCCGGACTCTGTTGACTTTCATTTCTCTTGCTCCGTTCTGTGATCCGTGGTATACTGTGACCATCGCAGTCGCAAAGCCACACAAATTGGTATTTTAACACCGAGGTGAGAAAATGGCAAGGCTTTCCCGCGAATTCTACAGCCAGGATACCCTGACGGCCGCCCGGCTGCTGCTGGGGAAGTACCTGATTCGCCGTCTGGACAGCGGCGAGACTCTGGCGGGCCGCGTGACGGAGACCGAGGCCTATATCGGCCGCTGCGACAAGGCCTGCCACGCCTACAACTACCGCAGGACGTCCCGGACAGAGACCCTGTTCGCCCCGCCGGGCCATGCCTATATCTATCTGATTTACGGTATGCACCACTGTCTGAACTTCGTCACGGAGCCGGAGGGGGAGCCCGCCGCGGTGCTGCTCCGGGCCATTCAGCCCGTGGCGGGACTGGAGACCATGGTCCGCCTGCGCTACGGGGACAGGCCCCTTACGCCCCAGCGGCTGCGGCATCTGGCCGACGGCCCCGGCAAGGTCTGCCGGGCCCTGTGCCTCACCCGCGCCGAAAACGGAATGGACCTGACGGGGGACAGGCTGTTTCTCTGCGATTCGCCGGAGGACGCGGGGCTCTCCCGTCCGGAGCTTCCCCGGGAACGGCTGCGGACGGGGCCCCGTATCGGCGTGGATTACGCCGAGGAGGCCAGGGACTTCCCCTGGAGATTCTGGCTGGAGGACGAAGCGCGGTAGGCGGTTCCGCCGGCTGAACGCAGGAGCCGCCTGCCGGAGGCGGGAAACAAAAAGCCGCGGAGCGGCGGGAGGAAAAAACTGCGGAGCGGCGGGAGAAAAAAACCGCGGAGCGGCGGAAGTGAAAAGGAGGATACAGGGCATGTTTTTCTTTGATATGGACGGCACGCTGACAGATTCCAACGGGGTCTGGAAGACTGTGGACCGGGAGTTTCTGGCCCGGCGGGGCCTGCCCTATACCCACGCCTATTATGAGGGCGTGGCCCATACCATCCTCCCCCTGGCGGCGGAGTTCACCAAGAAATTCTGCCGTCTGCCGGAATCCTGCGAGGAGATTATGGCGGAGTGGATGGAGCTGGCCAAGGATGCCTATGCCCATGTGCCGGTGAAGCCCGGCGTCCGGGCCTATCTGAAGCAGTGCCGGGCTGAGGGGCGGCGGATGGCGGTGGTGACCTCCAGTGTGCCGGAGCACTGCCGCACGGCCCTGGGGCAGCTGGGATTGGAGAAGTATTTCGAGGGCGTCACCTTTGCCCACGATTTGAGGCTGGAGAAGCGCAGCCCGGACATCTGGCTGGAGGCGGCCCGTGCCGCCGGGGTCCGGCCCGAGGACTGCACGGTTTTTGACGACAGCCTTTCCGCCTGCAAGGGGGCCCGGGCCGCCAGAATGCGGGTGGTGGGGGTCTACGACCATCTGTTTGCCCAGGACGAACGGGCTATGCGGAGCTTTTGCGACGTGTATATCAAGAGCTTTGAGGAGCTCCTTCTGCCGGAGCGGAAAGAGCGGAGATCATGAGCGATGCCTTCTTTGAAAGGGCCCTGGCCGCCGCCCGGGAGGAGGGGGACCGGATGGCCTGCCTGCGCTTCGAGGGGCAGGCGGCGGAGGGGCTGGACCTCTCGGACATCACCTGCCGGGAGACTGTTTTTCAGGGGGTCCACTTCGCCGGGTGCGATTTTGACGCCGCCGCCTTTTACGGCTGCGCTTTCTCCCAATGCGCCTTTACGGACTGTCGCCTGCCCCGGAGCTTCTGGAAGGACTGCCGTCTGGACGGCTGCAAGGCCGATGGGGCGGACTTCCGGAACAGCCGCTTCAGGGACTGCCGTTTTACCGGCGCGCTGCTGCGCTACGGAAATTTTTCTGCTGTGCTGTGGGAGCGCTGCGCCCTGACGGACTGCGATTTCACCGAATCGTCTCTGCTGGAGGCGGCTTTTAAAAAGACCGTCCTGGAACAGACAAACTTCACCGGGGCGGAGCTGTTCCGGGCCAGTCTGAAGGGGCTGGACCTCTCCCGCTGCACCCTGGACCGTGTCGTTCTGTCCGCCTCCTGCCAGGAGCTCAAGGGTGCGAAGATCAACACGCAGCAGGCGGCGGTGGTGGCCCGGATTCTGGGCGTCGAGGTGGTTCCATAAAAAAGCAGAAACGGTCCGTAAAACGGGCCGTTTCTCTTGATTTCTTATAACCCTCCGGCGGCAGGGAGGGGAAGCGGCCTTAGGGCCGTTCCGGGAATTTTTTGCACAGGCCGTCCAGCTCGTCGACAAGGGCCTTCAGCTCCGCTTTCGTCATGGGGCAGGTGAGCTCGGCGGTGTCGTCTCCGTCCATGGTGTTGGGCAGGAGGAAGGACACATCCACCTGAAAATCCTCTCCCGCGGGCCGGGCGTTCAGGGACAGGCCGGCGGCCAGGAAATCACTCTCATAGGCGTCCCTGATTCCGGCGTTCAGCACCTTCAGCCCGGCGGTGAGCTCCCGGAGCTCTTGAGTTGTCAGGCAGGGATTGGAGTCCTTACGGATGGTTCCCTCCTCGTCGGTCCAGGTGCACCGGAGAACCAGCCAGTTCCGGTCCTCCCGGTCTCCCGCGTCCGGCGGGAACTCATAGGCCGTCACCCTCAGCTCCAGACTGGCGGACTCGTTCTGAAACAGCATGGCTCCTCCTCATGTACCGGCATGGTGCTCGGCATAGAAGGCGTCGTAGTCCTTCAGCATCTCCACCAGCAGATTAGGGGTGTCCAGACCGTAGGGGCAGCGGCTCTTGCAGGCGTCACAGTGGACGCAGTTCTCAATCTGGTGCATTTTGGCGTGCCATTCGTCGCTCATGTATTTCTGGTAGGGCGAACGGCGGAGGAGGGCGGACATCCGGGCCGCCTGGGGGATGTCGATGCCGGCGGCGCAGGGCAGGCAGTAGCCGCAGGAGCGGCAGAAGCTGCCCACCAGCTCCTTCCGGTCCGCCTCAATGACGGCCTGAATCTCAGGCGTCATACCGGGGTCCCGTTTGGCGAGCTCCAGCCACTGGTCCAGCTCCCATTCATGCTGAATGCCCCAGATGGGGACCACGTTGGGATACTGCTTCATGAACACATAGCAGGCCTCGGCGTTGTTCAGCAGGCCGCCGGACAGGCCTTTCATGGCGATGTAGCCCATGTCCGCTCCGCGGCAGGCCTCCACCAGACCCAGCTCCTTGTCCGTGGTCAGGTAGCAGAAGGGGAACTGGAGGGTCTCAAAATTTCCGGAGTCAATGGCGGCCTGGGCGATGTGCAGACGGTGGTTGGTGATGCCGATGTGCCGGATGTAGCCCTTTTGCTTCATCTCCAGGGCGGCGGCAAAGGGCCCGTCAGGGTCCTCGATGTCCGGCAGCTCCGCCGGGTTGTGGAACTGGAAGAGGTCGATGCAGTCCGTCCGCAGGCTGCGCAGGCTCTGCTCGATGTGGCGCAGGACCGTGGCCTTGTCCTTGCCCATGCTCTTGGTGGAAATGACCGCCTCGTGACGGATTCCCTTCAGGGCCTCGCCCAGCTTTTCTTCACTGTCGGTGTAGGCGTTGGCGGTGTCGAAGTAGTTGATGCCGGCGTCAAAGGCCCGGCGGACCAGCTTCACCGCGTCGGCCCTGGGAATGCGCTGGATGGGCAGAGCGCCGAAGGCGGTTTTTGTCACCATCAGCTCCGTGCGGCCCAGTCTGACTTTTTCCATGAAATCCTCCTGATTTGTCGTGAGGCCAGGGACAAAGCGCCCCCGGCCTCCGTTTTTTATGTATCCCGGCTGCCGCCGCTCTGCCGGGGATTGAGATGTCCCCGAAGCGCGGGTGAGCCTTTTTTGGTCTTTTTCTCTCGGGAGAGGGGATCAGAAGTCGGGGCCGCAGCTGTTGGTCAGAGCCTCGAGAATCTGATAGCGGTCCATCTGGAAGGGCTTGGTCATGGCCAGGGCCTCCTCCATCTCAAGGTCCGCCAGGCGTCCGTCCTGAATGCCCACGATGCGGTTGCCCTCACCCTCGGCCAGGACCTTCACCGCCTCATAGCCCATGCGGCTGGCGGTTTCCCGGTCCCGCGCGGTGGGGGAGCCGCCCCGCTGGATGTGGCCCAGCACGGTGACCCGGGGATCAATGCCCAGCTCGCTGTGAATGCGGTCCGCGATTTCCATGGCGCTTCCGGCGCCCTCGGCCACGACGACCATGTAATGGGTGGTCCCCGCCAGCCGGGCCCGGCGGATTTTCTCCACGATGTCCCGCTCGAAATCCGGTTCCCGCTCGGGAATCAGCACAGCGGTGGCGCCTACGGAAATGCCCACGTACAGGGCCAGATAGCCGGCGTGGCGTCCCATGACCTCCACCACGGAACAGCGTTCGTGGGACTGCATGGTATCCCGCAGCTTATCAATGCATTCAATGGCTGTGTTGCACGCGGAGTCAAAGCCGATGGTGTAGTGGGAGCATCCGATATCATTGTCAATGGTGGCCGGGATACCCACCACCCGGAGGCTCATGTTGTCCTTGGCCGCCTGGCGGGAGATGGCCAGAGCGCCCCGGAATGTGCCGTCGCCGCCGATGGCCACAATGCCGTCCAGACCCAGCAGACGGCAGGTGGCCAGAGCCTTGGCCCGGCCCGCCTCCTCCATGAATTCCAGACTCCGGGCGGTGTAGAGCATGGTGCCGCCCTTGTTGATGATATGGCTGACGCTGGAAGAGGTCAGCGGTACAAAGTCGCTGTTAATCAGGCCGTTCCAGCCCCGGCGGATGCCGATGCAGCTGACGCCTCTGGCAATGGAGGCCCGAACCACCGCCCGGACCGCCGCGTTCATGCCCGGCGCGTCGCCGCCGCTGGTGAGTACGCCGATCCGTCTAACCTTTTTTTCCATAAGAAAACCCTCCTGAAGAATTTCACCGGCAAAGCCGTTTCACTCCTGTATAACATGATACCGCCGTTAAAGCAAGATGTCAAGTAGGGCGGTCTACACGGAAGCGTCCCATTCGGAGATTTTATGCAGGGGCCTGTCCCGGCCTGTCTTCCAGGAACTTGGCGATTCCGAAAACGGGGCAGGGCAGAGCCTGCCCCAGCACCGCTTCCTCCTGATAAAATGCGTGAACGGACATTCTTTTCTTCAAAACCAGGTTGCTACAGCAATGACGGTATGCTATAATCAATCCATGGAATTGGATTCCGCGGAGGGCAATAGGGAGAGCGCTTTGGCGCTGTTTATGATAGCCTCCGTTCTCTGCGATCTGTTTTCAGCTCAGATGGATATGGCGGCTGAAGGGGAGCAAAGGGTCAAAAAGTGATTCTTGTATGCAGCGCGGGGGTATGGTTGGTCTGTATGATAACGGTGATTGCAGGTATTTTATCGTGAATGTACGGACCGGAGGCTTCCGGTTTTCTGGAAAACCGGTTTGCCTGCTGGCACTGAGCGCCGCCAAGCCGAACAGTGGGCAGCCGTTTCTTGGAAAAGAATGCAAAAAGGAACGCTTTCCGGAATGCTGTTACCAGATTGTAACCATTTCCGGCGAAAAACCTGTTATATTGGTGAAAATGAGACGGGACAGCGCCTCTCGGGAGGGCCCCGGACCATACAGAAAGGATGCCTGCCATGAGACGAATCGCCAGCCTGCTTCTGCTGCTTCTGCTCCTCTCCGCCTGCGCCGCCCCGGCGGAGACGGAGGAGGAACCCCCGGCCCCGCCGCCCCAGGAGGCCCTGGCGGACCCTGTCCCGGTGGAAACGCCTCCGGAAGGGGAGCCCCCCATAGACGGGACGGAGGACCATGTCCTCCTGACCCTGGACGCGCCCCTGGCGGACGGGCGGACCCTCCGGCTGGAGGCCGTGGGGAAGGTGGAGGACGAGTATACCTGCGGCGTCCGGGAGGTCCGGGTGTACGATGGGGACAAGCTCCTCCAAACCGTCCAGGCCTGGGAGGCGAACATGGCTTTCTGGGGGGACGGCGACCTCCTTCCAGGCGAAAGCGTCAGCGAGTACACCTCCTGCTGGGAGCCGGAGGGCTGCATGGAGGCGGCAGACCTGAATTTCGACGGGAACACGGATTTGGGCCTCTTCGGCTGGCCCGCCAACAACACAATTCCCTATTACTACTGGCTGTGGGACGAGGAAACGGAGCAGTACCAATATGCCTTCGTGCTCCAGGGAGCGGAGGCCCATCCGGATACCCGGGAGCTTACCAGCGGGTATAAAGCCGGGATGGCCGGGTCCCAGTGGATTACGGAGGTCTACCGGCCCGACGAAAACGGAGACCTGTACCTCAGCCGGGTGGAGCGGAGCACCTGCGACTTTGAACCCGAACCCCCCGGCCAGCTGGACATTGACCGGGGCTGGGCGGAGGAGACCTGGGTCCCGCCGGAGGGCCGGGAGCCGATTCCGCCGGGGAACGGCCGCTGGAGTATCGAGAGCGACCTGATTCTCGTCCGCCGGGAAATTCCGATTCAAGAGCTCAACGCCGGCAACACCTTTTCCTATTTCACGGAAATCTGGGAGCTGAAGGACGGCCAATTCCAAATGACCAGCCGGGAGGAATATTCTTATGAAGATGAACCCTGACCTGCGCCTCACCGTCACCCTCCGCCTGCTGGACGGCGAGGGCCAGCGGCGCTTCGGCCCCGGCGTGGCCGCCCTGCTGGAGCAGGTGCAGACCCAAAAGTCCCTCCGGGCGGCGGCGGGGTCCATGGGCATGGCCTACTCCAAGGCCTGGCGCATCATCCGAAATGCCGAGGAGGCCCTGGACTGCAGGCTGCTGGAGTCCACCATCGGGGGAAAGCACGGCGGCGGCGCGGTGCTGACGGCGGAGGCGGAAGAGCTGCTTGAGAGCTATCAGGCCCTTCAGAGAGAAGTGGAGGCCTGCGCCCGGGAGGGCTTTGCCGTCCGTTTCGGAGCCTTCCGGAAGGGGGAGTGACCTGTTTTCTCTTCCCCGCATAGAATGGACTACACTCTATGTATGGGAGGAAATTACAATGGAATTTATGGATTCCGCCTGTGAGGCCTGCGAGGTCTGCGAGACCTGCGAGACCTCCGGTGATAAATACAAGTCCTGCGGCGAACCCGTTGTCATGAAGGCCCGCATCCTGCGCGGCGGCTGCTGTGAGCTGCTGGTCTGCGACCTGTGCAATGGGCGGGAGGTTCTGGTCCATACCGACAAGGCCTGCTGCTTCTGTCCGGGGCAGTGCGTGTGCATCGAGTACAACGGGGCCATGACCATGAGCATCCCGCCTCAGATCAGCGCGAACTGCGTGAGGCTGCTGGGAAATGGAAACTGCTGCTGCTGAGAGTTGAGAGCAGAGAGTGAAGAGTTGAGATATCCCTTTGCTGAAAATAGCTCTGCCGCTCGATCAATAATGGCAAAACCGGAGTCAGGGAAATCCCTGGCTCCGTTTTTTCTGCTTCTGAACCGTCTTACAGCTTTTTCAGGTGCTTCGCCGCCGCCTTCAGCATCAGCTTTTTCCGGCCCGCGGTCTCAAAGTCAATCTGCACCAGGGCGTCGCCGCCCATGGGCTGGAGAGACGCCACCGTGCCCTGTCCAAAGGCGGTATGGCTCACCCGGTCCCCCGGCTCCAGTTGAACCGGCGGGGGAGCGGAGGGCCGGAGCTCCGGCCGGACCGGGGCGGGTTTTCGGGGCGCTGCGCCGTAGGCCGAGGCGGGGGACGCCGCCGGTCCGGACGCGCTGCCGGAATTCTGCCGGCCAAAGGAGCCGCCCCATCCATAGGAGCCGCCGGACTCCCGGCCCTCCCATTGCAGGTTTTCCTCCGGAATCTCCTCCAGGAAGCGGGAGAGGCGGTTGGAGGCGGTGCGGCCAAACAGCATCCGCTGCCGGGCGTTTGTGAGCGTCAGGTGCTCCTTAGCCCGGGTCATGGCCACATAGCAGAGCCGGCGTTCCTCCTCCAGCTCCTCTTCCTCGAACTGGGCGGAGCTGCCGGGGAAAAGGCCCTCCTCCATGCCCACCACGTACACAAAGGGGAATTCCAGTCCCTTGGCGGCGTGAATGGTCATCATGGTTACGCAGTCGTCGCTGCCCTCCAGACTGTCCAGGTCCGTATAGAGGGCGATTTCGTTTAAGAAGCCCGACAGGGTGGCGTCCTCCGGATCCTGGTCCAGGAAGCCCAGGATATTGGATTTCAGTTCCTGGACGTTCTCCAGACGGCCCAGGCTCTCCATGTCGTTTTTATCCTTCAGGGCCTGGGTGTAGCCGGTCTGCTCGCACACGGCGTCGTAGAACTCCGGCAGGGCCAGGGAGGCCCCGGCCTTTCGCAGGCCGTCAATCAGGTCAGCGAATTTCAGCAGCTTGGCGGAGGCGCTTTTCAGCTCCGGAAACAGGTCCGCGTTGCGGCAGATTTCGTAAAGGGAAGCGCCCTGGGCCGCCGCCAGAGCCGACACCTTATCCATGGTGGTGCTGCCGATGCCCCGGGCGGGGACGTTGACGACGCGGCGGAACCGCAGGTCGTCCAGGGGGTTGTTCAGGACGCAGAGATAGGCCAGCATGTCCTTGATTTCCGCCCGGTCGAAGAACTTCATGCCCCCTACCACACGGTAGGGCACATTGTTCCGCTTCATGGCGTATTCCAGGGCGTTGGACTGGGTATTCATGCGGTAGAGAACGGCGGCGTCCCGGAAATGGGCTCCCCGGCCCACGCGGTTTAAGATGTCGCCCACCACAAAAGCGGCCTCGTCGCTTTCGTTGAGGGTGGTGCGGACGGAGACCGCGTCGCCGCCGGTCTTGTCGGTCCAGAGGGTTTTGCCCTTCCGGCCCGCGTTGTGGCCGATGACGGCGTTGGCCGCGTCCAGAATATTCTGCGTGGAGCGGTAATTCTGTTCCAGCCGGATGATACGGGCGCCGGCATACTGCTGTTCAAAGCTGAGGATGTTCTCGATGCTGGCCCCCCGGAAGCGGTAGATGGACTGGTCATCGTCGCCCACCACACAGAGGTTGTTCCGTCCCCCGGCCAGCAGGCTGGTCAGGAGATACTGCATGTGGTTGGTGTCCTGATACTCGTCCACCAGCACATAGCGGAACTTGCTCTGATAGTATTCCCGGACCTCCGGCTCCTGCCGGAGGAGGGTGACGGTGTGGAAAATGATGTCGTCAAAGTCCAGGGCGTTGGCGGCGGCCAGCTTCTTCTGATAGCGCTCATAGACCCTGGCGATGCGGCTGAGCCGCCAGTCGTTTTCGGCGGCGTGCTTTTCGATAAACTCCTCCGGTCCCTCGTAGCGGTCCTTGGCCCGGCTGATGACCGAGAGGACATTTTTAGGCGGAAAGGCTTTTTCGTCCAGGTTCAGTTCCTTCACGATGTCCTTCACCACCCGGCGGGAATCGTCGGTGTCGTAAATGGTGAAGTCCTTTTCAAAGCCCAGGCGGTCGATGTCCCGCCGGAGGATGCGGACGCAGGCGGAGTGGAAGGTGGAGGCCCAGATATCATTGGCCCTGGGCCCCAGCCGGGCGGAAAGACGGTCCTTCAGTTCCCCCGCCGCCTTGTTGGTAAAGGTGATGGCAATGATTTCCCAGGGCCGGGGCACGTCCACAGCGCAGAGCCGCCGGGCCTGGTCCCAGTCCTCCCGCTCCGGCTGGTCCGGGAAGCGCTCCAGAAAATCCAAATCCTCCTCCGTGGCCCCGCCGGGCGCCACATCGGAGTCGCTGCCCCGGCCATAGGTCAGCAGGTTGTAGATCCGCTGGATCAGCACCGTGGTTTTGCCGCTGCCCGCTCCCGCCAGCAGGAGCAAGGGGCCCTCTGTGGTCATGGCGGCCTGGCGCTGGGCCTCGTTCAGCCGCCGGAGGTCCCGGGCGATAACCGCCCGCCGGGCGGCAATGTAGCGTGTATTGAAGTCTGTCATATGTTCATCAGTTCCCCCTGTCTAGTCCTTCCTATTTTAGGGCAAAAACCGGCTCAGGTCAACCTTTTGTTTTGGGACGGGCGTGTCTGCCCGGAGGCTTTCTCAGAAGGAAAAGCCCCCGGGGCGGGATTCCCGGGGCTCCGGAGGCTCCGGGAAACGGAACGCCGGAGGCGGCTCCTGGGGAACATTCTCCTATCGGACAGGCCCCGGAACAGACGGCAGGGAAGAGGGCTCCGGGCCCGTCCCGGCGGAACGCAGAAAAAACAGGCCGGAGCGCCCCCGTGAAGGGAGCGCCCCGGTCCTTGACGGCTCTGCCGCTCAGGGCGGAGCGGCCGCGGGAGTCTGTGAGGGGAACGGCCTGATGTTCCGTTTCAGGCGGAGCCTGGGGGCCGGATTACTTGCTGACCCCCAGGGGCTCGATGACCTGGGCCTTGATCAGGTTGGTGGAGCCGCTGCGGCCCAGGGGAACGCCGGCGGTGATGACCACCGTGTCGCCGGCTGCAACCAGACCCTCCTTCAGCGCCACTTCGGCGGAGAGGGAGAAAATGCGGTCCGTGGAATTGACCTCTCCGGTGAGGAAGGGGATCACGCCCCAGCAGACGGCCAGCTGCCGCCGGACTTTTTCGTGCATGGTCAGCGCCGCCACCGGGCAGGCGGGCCGGAACCGGCAGATCATCCGGGCGGTTCTGCCGGAGTTGGTGGCCGCCAGAATGGCGGTGGCATTGAGGTCCTTGGCGGTAAGGCAGCAGGTATGGGTAATGGCGTCGTTAATATTGGAGGCCGTCTGAATCCGCTGCTTCCGGAACTGCTTCCAGTAGTCAATGGAGCCCTCCGCCTCGGAAACGATGTCCACCATGGCGCTGAGGGCCTCGATGGGATACTTTCCGCCGGCGGTCTCTCCGGAGAGCATGACGCAGCTGGTTCCGTCAAAGACGGCGTTGGCCACGTCGGAGACCTCCGCCCGGGTGGGCCGGGGATTGCGCATCATGGAGTCCAGCATCTGGGTGGCGGTGATAACCGGCTTGCCGGCCTGGAGCCCCTTGCGGATCATCTGCTTCTGAAGGAAGGGCACCTTGGCCGCGGGAATTTCCACGCCCAGGTCGCCCCGAGCCACCATAATGCCGTCCGCCGCCGCCAGGATGTCGTCAATGTTGTCGATACCCTCCTGATTTTCAATTTTTGCGATGATTTTCACGGTTTCGCCGCCGTACTCCTTCAAAACCTCCCGGACGGCCTCGATGTCGGCGGCCCGGCGGACAAAGGAGGCGGCGATGAAATCAAAGTCGTTTTCCACGCCGAAACGGATGTCCGCAATGTCTTTTTCCGTCAGGGCGGGGAGCTGGATGTGAGCGCCGGGGATGTTGATGGATTTATTGGCGGACAGCGTGCCGCCGTTTTCCACGGTGCAGATGAGGTCCTGGCCCTTGATTTCGTTGACCCGGATGGCAACCAGGCCGTCGTCAATCAGGATTTCCTGGCCCACCTCGATTTCCTCGGCAAGCTTGGCGTAGGTGACGGAAACCCGGCTCTGATTGCCGGTGACGTCGTCTGCCGTCAGGGTGAAGGTGTCTCCGGCCGCCAGCTCGACGCTTTTGGTCTCAAAGCTCCTGATGCGGATTTCCGGGCCCTTGGTGTCCAGAATGGTGGCCACCGGACAGCCCATCCGGTCCCGGACCGCCTTGAGCATGCTCAGACGCTCCAGGTGCTCGGGGTGGCTGCCGTGGGAAAAGTTAAAACGGGCCGCGTTCATGCCTCCGCAGATCAGGGCGTGGATCATGTCCTCGCTGTCCACGGCGGGACCCAGTGTGCAGATAATTTTAGTCTTTCTCATTGTTATTCCTCCTGTGGGAATCCACTTTAGAACCTGTATTCACAACCGCTGAACGCTGTCTGGACGGTCTTTTTCCCGCCATACCGCGTCGATTTCCCTTGCAATCCGTCAGGATTGCGGCAGAAAATCTCCTTGTCTGGCAGGAAAAATTTCCGTCCATCCAGCATCCCACGGCTATGAATACAGGTTCTTACAATTGACCGATGGTTACACCCTTATTATACAAAGATTTCAGGGGTATGAATAGGTCAGAATTTCATAAATTTTCTGGAAAAGTATTGGAACTGTCCGGCTATTCCAGACAGTTCCAATCGGATCTCAGAGCTTAACCGCCTGTTTTGCAGGCAGAAAAACGATTACCTCAGTCATTTTTTGAAATTTAAGTCCTTATGACTCGTTCAGGGGGCGGAGCTCCAGATAGTAATGCTCCTGACCGGGATCCAGCTCCACCGACAGGACGCCGTTTTCCGGGTCAAAGCCGAAGTTCTGTCCCGTGATGTGGACGCCCTCCGTGTGAACCAGGGCGGCGCTCTGCTGGGTGAACTCCAGGGTGGACCCCAGGCGGGTCACCAGGTCGTAGCCCTGGAGGTCCGCGTGCTCCGAGCCGGAGCAGGCGAAGTCAAAGCTGGGTTCCTTCCACCCTTCACACGTCACCGTGACGCTGCCCCCGGCAGGCGCCGTCACCGGGAAAGCCAGGTACAGCACCCGCTCCTGGGGCAGAACCTCGCTGAGCATGTCGTCCAGGCGGCCCTCATTGTAGCGGTCCATAGGGGTATCGGAGAGCATGCCGTACTGGGTCAGCAGCTCCGACACGGCCCCCCGGTACATGGTGAAGGAAACCGCGTCAAAGGCGTTTTCCTGATCTACGGCCCGCCCCTGCTCGTACTGCTCCACATAGGCCCGGCAGAGCCGGTCCAGCACCGCGTCCAGAGTGGTCTCGCTCCGGATGACGGTGCAGGAAACCCCATCAATCTCCTCTCCCGGGTTGCAGCCGCCGTTCTGGAAGCCCTCCAGGCTGTAGTCCCCGATGTCCTCACCCAGAATCACCAGCAGCTTGATATTCGGCTCTCCCCGTATTCCGTCGGGGACGAAATAGCTGTACCGCCGGAAGTCCCGGTCCCAATCCCCGCCGTTGAACCCATAGGTGAAAATCCGGGTGGCCGCCTCGTCGACGGAGAAGGAAACGGCCTGGGTGGCGGCCCGGTACTGCTCATGGGGAGCCTCAAAGTCTGTGAACTCGTACACCGTCACCGGCACGTCCAGCACCGGATAGGGCTCCAGAGCCCGGGCCAGGTAGTCCCCGCTCTCCAGCAGGGCCCGGTACTCGGTCCAGCTGTCCGGGGATTCCAGATTCATGGTGTCCGGCACATCGGCCCCAAAGGTGCTCTGGAAGCCGCCGGCATAGGCCCCGGCGTAAAGGCGGGTCTCCACGGCTTCCCCGTCCACGGTCACAGTGGGCCGGAGCTCCGCCAGATCATAGAAGCTCCCGGCAAAGGGGTACAGGGCTGTCACGGTGACGTCCGCGCCGGTATGGTTGCTGAGCGTGTATGCGTCGGTGACCTGAGCCCCCCACTGCCGGGTCTCGCCGTAGCTGCTGACGCCCGGGGCGAAGTCCCAGGTGATTGCCCGCTCCGCCGTCAGTCCGGCGGGGTCCTCCGACACCGTCAGAGGAAACACCGGCCCGGCGTAGCTCATGAAGGTGACGCCCCCATTCACGCCGCTGCCGCCGTCCGCTCCGGGGGCGGCGCCTCCCGCCGCCCCGCCGGAGGCGTAGCCGTCAAAATTGCTGAAGTCCTTGGTGATTCGCCAGCCGAGGCCCAGAGCGCACACCAGTGCCAGACAGGCCGCCAGCGCTGCCCAGCGCCTCCAGGGAAGAGGGGGCCGGGCGGCGGGAGCCCGGCCGGGCATGGCCTCCTCCACCAGCTCGCTGTCCACCAGGCCCAGCACACGAAACAGCCGTTCTGCCTTCATAGCGCGATTCCCTCCTTTTCCAGATAAGTCCGCAGGGCCTTCCGGGTGCGGAAGAGGGAGGACTTGACCTTCCCCTGGCCGCAGCCCAGGCCCGCCGCGATGTCCGCCACCGCCTCGCCGTACCAGTAGCGCCGCAGGAACATCACCCGGCTCTCCCGGCTCAGCCCCCGCAGAAACACGCTCAGATGCTCCGCCAGGGCCTGGTCCTCCAGGGCCTGCTGAGGGCCCCGGCCGCCGGGCACGCAGTCTGCCAGCTCTCCCAGCAGAATTTCCGCCCCGCCCCGCTTGTCCGCCCGGGCCCGCTGCCAGCGGTCCAGAGAGAGATTGCGGGTGATGGTTCCCAGCCAGGCCCGCAGAACCGAGGGCCGGGCGGGGGGAATGGCGTTCCAGGCCCGGAGGTAGGTGTCGTTGACGCATTCCTCCGCGTCGTCCCGGCTGCGGAGGATGTTCCAGGCGATGCGCTCCAGCAGGCCGCCGTATTTCCCGGCGGTCTCCTGAATGGCGCTCTGGTCCCGGTTCCAATACAGGTCGATGATCTGTCCGTCTTCCATGGGCAGGACCTCCTTTCGTTTCTCTACAGGCATAGACGGCAAACAGAGGAAAAGGTTTCGCGGAAATTGAAAAATCGGGAGTTGTATATCGGGAACAGGCAAACTTGCCGGAGGCGGCGGCTCCAAATCTCCGGCGGAAAGCAGAGAGTGAGGAACGTCCGGCGGCCCGGACGGATTCCTCACTCTCTGGATTCCGGATGCGAAAACGCGGATGGACGGGGTTACAAAAGCCCCCGGGTCTGAAGGAACTCCCGGGCCACGTCCTCAACGGTCCGCTTCTCCACGTCCACCTGGTAGGTCATTTCCACCATGTCGTCGTTGGCAATCTGCCCCGCCAGCCGGTTCAGTACGGCGTCCACGCCGGGGAAGCGCTCCAGGGTGTCCTGGCGCAGGAGGAAGGCCCCGTTGTAGTCGGGGAAGAAATTCAGGTCGTCCTCCAGCACCGTCAGGCCCGCCTTGCGGTTCAGGCCGTCGGTGGCGTAGACCTCGGTGACGTCAAAGCTGCCCTTTTCGGCGGCGGCGTATTTCAGGCTCACGTCCACGGACATGGAATCCTTGAATTTCAGACCGTAGAACTCCGTGAAGGGTCCGAATTTCATGCTGCCCTCCTGGGTGAAGAACTCGTGTTCCGCGCCGAAGACCAGGTCCCCCGCAAGAGGGATCAGGTCGCTGACGGTTCTGGGGCCGTATCGCTCCGCCGTGTCCTGTGTGACGGCGATGGCATAGGTGTTGTCAAAGCCCAGCTGCTCCAGCATGACAAGGCCGTGGGTCTCCCTGGCCAGCTCGTTGGCGAAGTCGTAAATGGACGTTCCCTCCGGCGCGTCGGTGGGGTCCTTCTGGAGAAAGGTGGTCAGCAGGGTTCCGTCGTAGGAGATCATCAGGTCGCAGGTGTGGCTGTCCCCGATCAGGGCCTTGAAGTTGTTCACCTGGGACATCTGATCCTGAATGGTGACGGTGTAATCCGTCTGGTCCTCAATCAGGAGCTTTGCCATCCGGTGCATGATCTGGGTCTCGCTGTAGTCCCCGTCGTACAGGAGCAATTCTCCCTCGCCGGTGGAGCTGAGCCCGTAGGGCAGCAGCAGGAGGAAGGCCGCCAGAATGGCCCCCAGGGGCGCCAGCAGGGTCCGGGAGCCGCCTCGGTTCCGCTGGATGCTTCCCTCGAACCAGCCCATCAGCCAGTCCAATGCCACGGAAATCACCATCAGGGCCCCGGTGGCGGTGAGAATCATCCGGGTATCCTGAACCCGGATGCCCCGGTTGATGACGCTGCCCAGGCCGCCGCCGCCCACGAAGGCGGCGAAGACCGCCGTGCCGATGGCGTTGACCACGGCGATGCGGATGCCGGTGAATACCGTGGGGAAGGCCAGGGGGAATTCCACCAGCAGCGTCCGGTAGGTCTTGCTCATGCCCATGCCCCGGGCGGCCTCCTTCACGCCCGGGTCCACCTGCTGGAGTCCCAGACAGGTGTTCCGCACGATGGGAAGGAGGGAATAGAGGGTGATGCCGGTGACCACGGTGAGCTTGCCGGGGTCCAGCAGCACCATAATGATGCCCAGCAGGGCCAGGGCCGGGATGGTTTGCAGAATGTCCACCACCCGGAGAATCAGCCCCCGGATTTTGGGACAGGCATAGGCCAGAATGCCCAGGGGCAGGCCGATGGTGATGGACAGGATGCTGGCGGCCAGGACGATGAACAGATGCTCAAGAACAAGAGCCCAGGTCATTTGCCCACCTCCTTCCGCAGGCCCCGGGGCGTCACCCGCTTTTGCAGCAGGTCAATCAGCGCCCCGATGGCAATGGCCAGAATGGCCGCCGGAATGGCCCCCAGGAGGATGAGGGTGTTGTTGTTGGAGTTGGTGCCCTGGTATACGAAGTCCCCCAGGCCCCCCTGGCCGATCATGGCGGCCAGCACCGCCCAGGAAACCGTATAGACGGCGGACATCCGCAGCCCCGCCACAATGGTGGGCATGGCCAGAGGCAGCTCCACCTTGGTCAGGGCCTGGAGACGGGACATGCCGCAGCCCTTGGCGGCCTCGATGTATTTCCGTTCCACCCCCAGAATGCCGGTATAGGTGTTCTTCAGCACCGGAAACATGGCGTAGATGGACAGGGCGGTGATGACCGTGGCGGGCGTCATGCCCAGCACCAGGAACAGAAGGCCGATGAACACCAGGCCGGGGATGGTCTGGAAAATGGACACCACCGGCAGAATGACGCTGGACCATCTGGGAACCCGGGACAAAAGGATGCCCAGGGCCAGCCCCAGCAGGAAGCCCACGGCCACGGACGCCAGCACATAGCCGGTATGGACGGCGATGGCCTTGACCAGCAAGGCGCCGTAAGTATCAAACAGTATCCTCATTCTCCATTCCCCCACAGGCTGGAGGCCACGGAGCGGGCTACGCTGGTCTTTGTGACGATGCCGGCGATGGTGTCGTCCTCATTGAGGACCACCACGTAGGGCGCGCCGGAGTCCAGCAGATAGTCAAAGCACTCCCTGGCCTCGTCGCCCACACGGGCGGTCCGGGCGCTCTGACGGATCAGGGGCTCGATGCTCTGGAGCCCCTGGCCCCAGTGGCGGATATCACCGATGGAGACCACGCCCAGATAGCGCTTGTCCTGGTCCGTTACCAGCAGCGTGTCCACGCTTCCCCGGGCCATCCGCTCGGCGCACTCCAGAACGCCCCGGTTTTTCTTCACGCTGAGCACGTTGGTGCGCATGAAGGATTCCACCGTGGAGGGCGGCGGGTTCTCCGGCCCGTGCTTGCCCAGGAAGCTTCGGACCAGGCCGCTGGCGGGATGCTCCAGCATCTCTTCGGGGGAGGCCATCTGCACGATGCGGCCCGCCTCCATGAAGATGATGATATCCGCCAGCTTCAGGGCCTCGCCCATATCGTGGGTGACGAACACGATGGTTTTGTTCAGCTTCTGCTGAAGATTTTTCACCTCGTCCTGCAGGACCTCCCGGGTCATGGGATCCAGGGCCCCGAAGGGTTCGTCCATCAGAACGATGGGCGGCGAGGCCGCCAGGGCCCGGAGCACGCCGATGCGCTGCTGCTGGCCGCCGGAGAGCTCCGAGGGATATTTGTCCGCGTACTGCTCCATGCCCACCATTTTCAGGAGCTCGGGGACAATGGCGGCGCATTGGGCCTTGTCGTATTTCAGCAGCCTGGGCACCACGCAGATATTCTGGGCCACGGTCATGTTGGGGAACAGGCCGATCTGCTGGATGACATAGCCGATGTGCCGCCGCAGAGTCACCTTGTCGGTGGAACGGATGTCCTGTCCGTCAATGGAGATGACGCCGGAATCCGGCTCGATCAGGCGGTTGATGGTTTTCAGGGTGGTGGTTTTGCCGCAGCCCGAAGGGCCGATCAGGACCACAAACTGCCCGTCGGGGATGGTAAAGCTCAGGTCCTTCAGAATGGGTGTTTTTCCGTAGCTTTTGCAGACGTGTTCGAATTGGATCATAAGACCTCCTTTGACGCGATCAGGTTATGGGCGGCCTCCGCGGCGGCGGGACTGCCCACCAGGACGATGGTATCCCCGGCGTAGAGCTGGGCATAGGGACCGGGGGAGAGCAGGACGGTCTGGCCCCGCCGGATGGCCACGATGGTGGCGCCGGTGGACTGCCAGAATTTCAGCTCGCCAATGCTCCGGCCCAGCAGGGGGGAGCTTGGCGGCACCGGGACCTCGTAATTGGGAAAGGGCTGGTGCGCGGAGGCGAAGGGGCTCTTCATCAGGGCGGAAATGGTGTCCATAACCCGGCCGTGAAGGACCTCCTCCTCCGCCAGCAGCTCCTTCAGCTGCCGGCGGAGACTGCGGACGTCGGCGCTTTCCTGGAAGTTGGCGATGTAGCGCCGGGCGCTGTCGGCGGAGAGCACCACAGCGCCGCTCTGTGGCTTTACATCAATGACCTTCATGTCCGCCAGGAGCCGCAGGGCCCGGCGGACGGTTTCCGGCGACACATTGTATTCCGAGGCCATGACGGACCGGCCATAGATGCGGCTGCCCTCCGGCAGCTCGCCCCGGGCCACCCGGCCCGCCAGATCCAGCGCAATCTGAAGGTATTGTGAGGGGACGACGGTCTGACCCATAGCAGCCTCCAAACCCCGCCCCAGGGAGGGACGGATACAGGGGACCGGCGGCGTGCTGCCTGCCGGCGTTAGCATCAGTATACACTGACAACTTGAAAATGTAAATAGATATGGCAGTTAATTTTTTGTAAAGAACAAAAATCTGCTGAAAATTCCGGAAATTTCGACGAATTATGTCCAAAATATACAGACACATCGGGACGGGGTTTTCCGGAGCGGTGAGATGACCGCCGGAACCGGAGCAAAAAAATCCCCTTCCCGAAGAGGGAAGGGGATTTTGGGGCGGCTGGTTTTACCGGGTCACCTTGCAGGCGAGCTGTTCCAGGACCTCGGTATGCTCCAGAGGGCAGAAACGGAGGTCCGCCTCCTGGAGCTTGGGCAGCTCCAGCAGCAGGCGGCAGTCGGAGAAGTTGGTGTTGTAGAGACTGAGGCGGGTTAACTGCCTGCATCCGCTCAAAAAGGAGAAGTCCTGCACCTGCGTGGCGGAGACGGTGAGGCTTTTCAGGTTGGGCAGCTTCTTCAGGGCGGACCAGAAGGCGGCGTCCTCAATCAGGATGCGCTCCACCAGCACAGACCGCAGCGCGGTCATTTTCTCCACGATGGACCAGTCCTCGAGATCGAAGTAATAGGGCGGCGGCGGAAAGTGTTCCCCCGGCGGGTAGATGTAGGCCAGGTCCCCTTCGATGGCCCGCCGGGTGCCGTAGCGCAGTTCCAGCTTCAGGTTTTTCAGCCGCCCCAGGTCCTTTCCCCAGTCATAGGCGGTGGCGGGCTGGCGGTTGAAGGCCTCCTGAACCAGCAGGGCGATGAAGGGATGGAGGGGGATGCCCGCCTCCGGTTTGGGCTGCTCCATGCCCAGGTCCTTTTTCTGGTGGGCCAGCAGGGCCAGCCGGTAAGGGCCCTGGCGGACGGGGCGGTAGACCCTGGGGGCGGGCAGATGGCTTTCCCGCTGGATTGGGTCGCTGCCGTTCCGTTTGGCGGGGTCCTGAGGGGACTCCGGCCGGGCGCGGCGCTGGATAATGCGGAGATCCTGCCCGCCTTTGGAGCCGAGATGATAAAAGTACAGGGTTTCTCTGTCGCCGCTGAGGCAGGCGCCCAGCCAGCCGGATTCTTTTTGCGCCAGGGGACGGCTCCGGGCCCGCAGGGTCAGCCAGTCGGCCCCGGCGGCGGAGAGCTCCGTTTGAATATTGGTCTCCCAGGCAAAGCGCCGCCTGCCGTGCCAGCCGCAGCCCTCCTGAAACAGCATCATCCGCAAAAAATCCTCCAGATGGTCCGCCCACTTCTCACAGGTGACGCAGACCTCCTCGCGGCAGCCGTAAACCGGCGGGTCCGGCACGCCCTCCAGCAGGTCCCGGAGGCGGTACCCGGCGGACCAGCCTCCCGGCGCTTCTTTCCGCCAGAGGAGGACGTGGTTTTCCGCCAGCTCCCCCCAGCGCTCCCGGGGCAGCCGCCGGAGCTGAGAAAGGGAGGTCCCGCCGTCCTCGTCCTCCCGGTCCGGGGACCGGGCCTCCAGTGCAGATTCCAGCAGCTCAAAGGAGGAACGGATGGCCTTCGGCTCCGGGACCTGACGGACGCAGGCACAGACGGGGTCCTTGCCGTAAGAACACAGGAAGTCCCGGCAGACCTGCGGCAGGAGTATGTTCAGGCGGGCTTCCGCCCTTTGGATTTCCTCCCGGGAAAAGCCCTGGTGGCTTCCCACGCAGAAAAAATCCATCAGCGCGGAGAGGGGCGGATCGTATTGAACAGCCATAGAGAGATCACCTCGCACGATGTCGGATATGGAAACAGCATAGCACAGATTTTGGAAAAGCGCAAATGTTTGAGGACGGTTCTTACGGCAATTTTCAAACATAGCCGGCCCCTGCAAATTCCAGCAGGGGCCGGCCCGTGTGTCAGGAAATTTCAGGAGCTTCCGGGAGCGCACACACATACTCCGGCGTATCCGGAGGCGACATGGCGCCGGTGAGGCCGTCGGGGACCACAGCGCCAAGGAGATGGGTGGAGAACCCGGCGGCGTCCTCAATCAGGAGCTGCTCCGCCTCGGAGAATTCCCGGAGCGCCGCCAGAAATGCCTGGGAATCTGCGTCGAACTGGGCTTTGAGAATGGCGGACAGGGGGGTGCGGAAGTCCGCTTGGGCGTCTCCCGTGGCCAGGAAGCAGGAGATGACCATGGAGTCCCGCCGCTGCTGGTCCTCTCCCACGGCGGCCTCCGCCAGGGCCTCCATCAGGGGGGCGAACCAGTCGGAGCCGTACATCCAGCGGCCCAGAACGCCCCAGTTGTCGGCGGTGGCTTCCCCCACGCAGCTCAGCAGGTCCATGCCGTCCACATCCTCTGGCCGGGACATCAGGCCCAGGACCATCCGATGGAGCCGCTCGTTCCGTTCCACATAGCCATAGTCCACCTCGGGAACTTCCTCAAAGCTGCCGTCTACGGTCTCGTGGCCGAAATAGTCTGTCACGAAGGCCGCCGCCGCTCCGGCAGGGGCCAGCAGCTCCGGGTGCTCCCCGGCGTCGCACTGCTTCTGGAGCTCCGCGTAATGCTCGGCGGCGGGCTTGCCGCTGTCGGGGAAGTAGAGGGATAGACTGCCGGATTTGTCCATCCACCGGTCCACGGCCCAGATGCCGCCCTCGCCCTGCCGGGCGGGCTGGCGAAGAAGGAGCTGATAGTAAATGCGGGTGTCGCCGTCCTTGACAAAGTAGGGATAGTACCGCAGGCAGACGGAGTCCTCTTCCTCCGCCCTCCGGCTCAGGAAGTCCTGAACGGTGAAGGGCTGGAGGCCGTTCCGCTCCAGAAAGTCCGCCTGCACCCGGGGGCCCAGCTCGTTCAGCTTCTCCCAGAGCTTCCAGTCCTCGCTCTCGATGTCGATTTCTCCGCCGGGACGGTAGAACTGCACGTCTGTGGGGCCGGTGAGGGCGTAGTACCGCTCTCCGTCGGCGGCGAAGACCCGGGCGTGGTCTCCGTCGTAATTGATGTGCTGCTCAAGGGCCGCCTGGTCCATGGACAAAAAGCCGAAGAGGAACCCGGCTCCGCCGCCGAAATCCTGTTCCGCCGCCTCATAGGAGGCCTTCTCATAAACGGAGATCAGGGGCTTCCAGCTCTCTGACCCGTCGGGGAAGTCCGTGTCCACCCGGAGCAGGTCCAGATATTCGTTGGGCAGGGCGGCTTTCAGCCCGCCGAGGTCGTAGAGGGTCACGTTTTCCTCCTCCGGGGTACCGGCGGTCTCAGGAGGGGGAGACGGGGGGATGTCCGGGCCCTCCGCCGGGGGCGCGGAGGTTCCGCCGCAGGCGGTCAGGGTCAGCAGACATGCCAGGGCAAAGAGGGACAGGCGTTTTGAAAACGTCATGTGAGCACTTCCTTTCTGTGTTCAGATGCCCGGCCTGCGCGTCCGGCCGCGGCGGAATGCTTTCTGAAAACAGTATGGCGGTTTTCGGCCGGGAAGAAACCACAAAAGCAAAACAAATGGTAACAAACCGGAAACTTTGCCCGTTTCGCTTTCTCCTGTACTGATGCGAAATCCGCTTTCGCAGGGAATCACCGGCCCGGCAGGGCCCCGCGAAAACAGGAAAACCTCCCTTTTCAGATTGGTGTTGCTGAAAGCGGCTTTGCTAAACCATTTTTTAAACTATCTAAAGCGGACAAGCATCCACTTGTGGATGGCTGTTCAGTAAATCCGGATTTTTAACTAAACATTTTTGATAAATATTCATCTATATCAGCTCTTGAGTGAAAGACATAAATGATTTTTTCGCTTTTATATCTATCAAGCAGTTCATATACAATTGGCAATTCATTTTTGGGAAAATCAATAATCCATTGTCTGAATTCTTCATCAAATTCTGTTTCGATCCATGGCATATCTACACGTTGCCTGCCTATGCGTGATTCTGCTCCAGCCAAACATTCCTCTGCCGGAAAGTCCAGTAAAAATATAGTTTCACACGATTGAATACGCATTTCAAGTGTTCTTCCATAATTTCCATCAATAATCCATTTGTCCTGTAAAACAATTTCTTTTAATTTCTCGTCAAATATATTTCTGTCAACAGTTGTCCTGTCAGGCTTGTGCCATAACATATCAAGATAATATAAAGGCAAGTGAGCCTTATCGCTCAGTGTTCTTGCAAATGTGCTTTTTCCTGCCCCCGGACAACCAATTATGATTGCTTTTTGAAACATAAAACGGTTTCCTCCAAAACGGACGGTCTGTTTTTGATAAATAAAGATTTGTTGAGTCAATTATAACACCGGACTCCTGCCATATCAATATACCTTCGTAGAAATCGCCGGAGTTATATTTCAGCAACGCTTATTAAAGAGAAGGGAAAACTCTGCTGTTGTGAATCCCGGCGGGATGTGGTATACTTTATAAATTACAGTAAAATTTTCAGGGCGAGTCCCCGGACTCTGCCATTCCGCTGTTTTGGGAGGTTTTCGATATGAAGCTCATGGTGATTGACGGCAACAGCATTTTAAACCGGGCCTATTACGGCATCCGGCCCCTCAGCACCAGGGAAGGGCTGTACACCCACGCCATTTTCGGCTTTCTCACCACCCTCCTGCGCCTGGTGGGGGAGGAGGAGCCCGACGGGCTCTGCGTCACCTTCGACGTCCACGCCCCCACATTCCGCCATAAGGCCGACGCCGCCTATAAGGCCACCCGGAAGCCCATGCCGGAGGAGCTGCGGATGCAGGTGCCGGTGCTGAAGGAGGTTCTGGACGCTCTGAATATTCCCCGCTATGAGCTGGAGGGCTGGGAGGCCGACGATCTCCTGGGTACCATCTCCCGCAGGTGCGAGGGGCAGGGCTGGGACTGCGTGGTGGTCACGGGAGACAAGGACAGCCTCCAGCTGGTCACGGAGCGCACCAAGGTGAAGCTGGTTTCCACCCGCATGGGGCAGACCACTACCGTGGACTATACCCCGGAGACCTTCCGGAAGAAATACGGCTTTGACCCCATTCACATGATTGACCTGAAAGCCCTGATGGGAGACAGCAGCGACAACATCCCCGGCGTCAAGGGCGTGGGGGAAAAAACCGCCATGGGCCTCGTTCAGATGTACGGCTCCATCGGCCATCTATATGACCATATGCCGGAGATTGTCACCGCCCCGGAGACCCCCGCCAAGCCCGGCGTTGTGAAAAAGCTGGCGGAGGGGGAGGCGGACGCCCGGCAGTCCTACTGGCTGGCCACCATCGTCACCGACGCGCCCCTGGACTTCGAGCCCCAGGCCAACCTGCGGCAGGCCCCCGGCCCGGAGGCCTATCCGCTGTTTTTGAAGCTGGAATTCACCAGGCTCATCGAGCGCTTCGGCCTGACGCCGGCCAGCGCCGCCCCTGAGAAGCGGAAGACCGCCGACGTTAGCGTGGAACGGGTGACAACGCCGGAGCAGGCGGAACGGCTGCTGACCCTCTGGAGAGCGGCGAACCATGTGTCGGTGCTGGCGCTGCCGGATTTTGCCGGCGTGGGGGTCTTCTGCGGAGCCGGGGACGGAACCGCCGTGATGGCGGAGCTGTTTTTCGAGGAGTATCAAGGGGACTGGAACAGTCTGCTGGCGGCGCTCTTTTCAGAGGAGGTCAAAAAGGTCTCCCACAACGTCAAGGACCTGACGAGGGACCTTCTGGAGAACGGCCTTCCGGCGGAGGGCTTCGTCTTCGACACGGCCCTGGCGGCCTATCTGCTGGACGCCACGGCGGGGAGCTATGACCTGGACCGGCTGTTCGTCTCCCACTTCAGCGAGGAGCTGCCCAGGCCCCTCTATCTGGACCCGGACGCCTTCTCCCTCCTGGGGGACAGCGCCGCCGCCGCGGCCTCGCTGGACAGCTATGTGACGGCGGTGGAAGCGCTGTACGGCCCCCTCTCGGAAAAGCTGGAGACCCTGGGCCTCCGGGAGCTGTATGACACCGCCGAGCTCCCCCTGTGCCGGGTGCTGGCGGAGATGGAGCGGACGGGCTGCCGGGCGGACGCCGGGGCCCTGGCCTCCTTCGGTGAGATGCTTTCCGCCCGGATTGCGGAGCGGGAGCAGGCCGTGTACGGCCTGGCGGGGGAGACCTTCAACATCAATTCCCCCAAGCAGCTGGGTGAAATTCTGTTCGGAAAGCTGGGCCTGCCCCACGGGAAGAAGACGAAAACCGGCTGGTCCACCAACGCCGACGTGCTGGAAAAGCTCCGCTGGCAGGCCCCTATTGTGGACGCCGTGCTGGAGTACCGGCAGTATACCAAGCTGAAATCCACCTACGCCGACGGACTGCTGAAGGCCATAGACTCCGACGGACGGGTGCGGACAAACTTCCAGATGACCGTCACCGCCACGGGCCGTCTCAGCTCCACGGAGCCCAATCTGCAAAACATTCCCACCCGGACGGACCTGGGCAGCGAGTTCCGCCGGATGTTCACGGCGGAGGCGGGCTGTGTGCTGGTGGACGCGGATTATTCCCAGATCGAGCTGCGGATTCTGGCCCACATCGCCGGGGACGAGGCCATGCGGTCGGCCTTCCTGGCAGGGGGCGACTTCCACGCCGAGACGGCGGCCAAGGTCTTCCATGTGGCGCGGGAGGACGTGACCCACGAGATGCGCCGCAGCGCCAAGGCGGTGAACTTCGGCATTGTCTACGGCATTTCCGCCTTTTCCCTGAGCCAGGACATCGGCGTGTCCGTGGCCGAGGCCAGGGAATATATGGAGGCCTATTTCGCCACCTTCCCCGGCGTGCGGAACTATATGGAAGCGGTGGTGAAAAAGGCGCGGGATACGGGCTTTGTGGAAACCCTGTTCCACCGCCGCCGGGAGCTGCCGGAGCTCAGCGCCTCCAACAGGAACATGCAGGCCTTCGGTGAGCGGGTGGCCCTGAACATGCCCATCCAGGGCACGGCGGCGGACGTGATGAAGCTGGCCATGGTGGCGGTGTGGAAGCGGCTGAGAGCCGAGGGGCTGGAGGCCCGCCTGGTGCTCCAGGTTCACGACGAATTGATTGTGGAGTGCCCCGAGGCGGAGGCGGAGACCGTGGCCGGGCTGCTGGAGGAGGAGATGGAGAACGTGGTCCGTCTCAGCGTCCCTCTGACGGCGGAGGCCCATTGGGGGAGGAACTGGCTGGAGGCCAAGGGCTGAGAGTCGAGAGTAGAGAGTAAAGAGTGGAGAGTAGAGAGATGACCAGAGAGGAACAAAGGCTGATTCGGGAGCTGAAAAAGCCCCTGGGGAAAACCTGCAAAGAGATTGGAAAGCGGCGGGGGTGGAAGACCATCGCCGGAGAGCAGTATCGGGAGCGGGACGGGATGCTGTATATGCTGATTGTCAGCATCCCGCCTGTAGACTGCGGGAAGATGCTGAAAATGAATGTCAGATGCAAGCCCCCGGCGCTGGATGAAGTGTATTGGGACGTTTTCCACATGGCGGAGGAGGCGGAAAAGCAGCCATTCAGCTTCCATGTCAACGGTGCCTTCACCGCGCCGTCCCTGTGGCTGCCGGTCCAAAAGCTGCCCCTTCCGGGGCCGGAGGCACTGGAATCCGTTGTGGAAGCCATTTTTGACCGTACAGAGGAGCTTGTAAAGGAACATACATTTCCCGATATTGCCGCCTATCGGGCCCGGCTGGAGGCGGACAGCCGCAGCAGGAGTCTGGAAATCATCCTCTGTCTGCTCCGCGAAGAGAAGTACCCCCAGGCCATGGAGCTGATTGAGAAAAGTCTGCTTGAGGGAGAGCGGGGAGGATTTCTCCGTGAGAACGGACGGCGGAGCATCATGGAGGACGCCCGGGAGTATTGCGCCGCCCGGCTGGAGGGACGGGCGTGAGGACGCTGTACCTGATTGGCGGCCCCATGGGCGTGGGCAAGACCGCCGTCTGCCGTGCGCTGCAAAAGCGGCTGGAGGGCAGCGTCTTTCTGGACGGAGACTGGTGCTGGGACAGCCATCCCTTTCAGGTGACGGAGGAGACGAAGGCCATGGTGCTGGAAAATATCTGTTTTCTCTTAAACCAATTCCTCCGCTGCTCCGCCTATCAGCATGTCATTTTCTGCTGGGTGCTCCAAAGGCAGGAGATTTGGGATGCGGTGCTGTCCCGGCTGGACATGGATGACTGCCGCGTCCGGGCCGTCTCCCTGGTCTGCGCGCCGGAGGTCCTGTCCGCCCGCGTCCAGGGAGACATCCGGGCCGGACGGCGGGATGAGGCCGCTCTGGAGCGGAGCCTGTCCTATCTGCCGCTGTACGCCGCTTTGGATACGGAACGGCTGGACGTCTCCCGCCTGACGCCGAAGGAAGCGGCGGCGCGGCTGGAGGTGGGGGTATGAAGCGCCTGATTGTGCTGCTGGGGGTGGCGGGGGTGTCCCTTTCCGCCGTGTTCGTCCGCTGGTCCACGGCCCCGTCCCTGGTCCTGGCCTTTTACCGCATGGCCTTTTCCGTGCTGCTGCTGGTCCCCCTGGCCGCTGCCCAGAGGGAAGCGTTTCGGGCCGTCCGGCGGCGGGAGCTGCTGCTGAGCCTCGTCAGCGGGGCCTTTTTGGGCATTCATTTCGCCTGTTACTTCGAGTCCCTCCGCTGGACCTCCATCGCGGCGGCGGTGGTGCTGGTGGATACGGAGGTTTTATTTGTGGCTCTGGCCTCGGTGCTGCTGTTTCGGAAGAAACTGGGAGGCAGGGCATGGCTGGCGGTGCTGCTGGCCTTTGGGGGCAGCGTCCTGGTGGCCCTGGCGGACGCCGGAGAGGGAGGAACCGCCCTTCGGGGGAATCTGTTCGCCCTGGCGGGGTCGGTGTGCATGGCGGTTTACACCATGCTGGGGGCGGTCTGCCGCCGGAGGCTCTCCACCACGGTGTATACGGTCCTGGTCTATTGCTCGGCGGCGGGGACGGTGCTGCTGACCGCCCTGGGCAGCGGGACGGCGCTGATGGGCTGGGGCCCGGTGAACCTGGGCTGTGCTCTGGGTATGGCGCTGTTCTGCACTCTGCTGGGACACAGCGTGTTCAGCTGGGGCCTCAAATATCTGCCGCCGGCGTTTATCGCCACGGCCAACCTGCTGGAACCGGTGCTGGCCGCGGTATGGGGGCTGTTCCTGTTCAGCGAGCGGCCGGGGCCGCCGGTTCTCCTGGGCGGCACGGCCATTCTGCTGGGCATTGTCCTGTACAGCCGTGGGGAGACAGAATGAACAGAATGATAAACGGAGGTTGATGGGTATGAAGCAGCGGCGGCCTTTGCCCTGGAAGCGGCTTCTGCTGGGGTTCCTGGGCGTGTTTCTTCTGGTGCGGCTGTACATGGAATATCTCTGGATTGCGGTGTTCTTTTCCATTTTTCTAGCAATGGTACTGGGACGGCTTCTGTGGGATTTTGTTCAGGAGGGCCGCAGAAGAAAACGGCTGGAGCTCCAGCGGCTGGACGGAGAACAGCGCGAACAGGCGCTCCGCCGGGCCGCCTGCGCAAACGCCCGCTATGGCGGTACCGAGCGGCAGACGGTGGAGGCCTGTATCTGTGAGACGTTCGGCTCCATCGCCCGCACCGTCTCCCTGACGGAGCCGGGAGGCCCTGAGATCGACGCGGCCCTGATTCCGCCGGACCAGGTTTCCCCTTACTGGCGGGCGGTGACCATCGGCGCGGGGGCCTGCGCCGCCGGGGAGACCCGGATGGAGCTGGCCCTGCTGGTTATGCCGGATTGGGAGGAGGGGGAGGACTGGCCCCTACGGGTGCTGCGGGACGCGGTGCGGAGCTTCCTGATTGTCCAGGGCCAGGCCCATCCCGGCATGACCTGCCGGAGCTTCCACCTGACCAGCCGGGGCTTTGCCGGGGCGGTGCTGCTGGAGGACCTGTCCAGTCAGTACCCCCTGGAGCCCCTGACCCTGCTCCCGACAGGGGAGACCCTGCGGTTTTACTGGCTGACGCCCCTGCTGAAGCCGGAATGGCGCTATCTGGAGCAGCGGGAACGGGGCTGCGCCGCCCTGGTCCGGCGGCTGGCGTCCATCGACCCGGCGGTTCCCGTCCGGCGGCTTTGTGAGGAGCTGGACGAGGACCCGCCCCGGGCCTCCTGTGTGGACCCGCAGACCTGGTTTCAGGAGGACATCGCCCCCTTTGTCTGCACGGAGAGCGGGGGCCGCTGGTGCCTGGGGCTGGATACCGGGGAATACTGCCGGGAACTGTTTCTGCGGGCGGGCCTCAGCGGCACGGGCTGGGACTGGGAGCGGCTGGCCCGGGCATACCTGAGAAGGTATCAGCCCGACGACGGGCCCTTTGTAGAGTACGCCTGTGAGGAACGGGTGTTTTTCGCCGCGTCGGAGGACGGAGAGATCCTGCGCCGGATGGCTCTGGGTCTCTCGGACCTGCTGCGGTATGAGCCGGACCGGATTTTGGCGCTGCTGGTCCCGGCGGAATCAGTGAGGAAAGGAACGTTTTGATGAACACAAGAGCTGAACAGCACAAAAAAGTCCGGATTGTCCCCATGAACGGGGACCATCTGGACGAGGTGGCTGCGCTGGAGCGGGTCTGCTTCCCGGATCCCTGGTCCCGGAGCATGCTGGCGGAGGAGCTGGACAACGCCCTGTCCGCCTTTCTGGTGGCCCTGGATGAGACCGGGGCCGTGGCGGGCTACGCCGGTTTGCAGGTGATATTGGACGAGGGATACATCCTGAACATCGCCGTCCGGCCCGACTGCCGCCGGCAGGGAGTGGCGGGGCAGCTGATCCAGGTCTTTCTGGACTTTGCCCGGGGGAACCGGCTGGCCTTTCTGACTCTGGAGGTACGGGCCTCCAATTACGACGCCATTGCCCTCTATGGGAGCCGGGGGTTCCGGGAGAGGGGACGGCGGCGGAATTACTACGAGCACCCCAGGGAGGACGCCATTATCATGACCCTGGACCTTTCCGGGGAAGGAGGCGCACCATGATGGAGCTTCGGACGGCGTCGCCGGAACAGGTAGAGCTGGTCTATGAACGGGACATGAAAAGCGCCTTCCCCCCTGCGGAGCTGAAGCCCCTGGCTAATATTCAGGCCATGTGCCGGGACGGCTGGTACCGGCCCCTGTGCCTGTTTGACGGCGAAGAGATTGCCGGGGAGTGCTTCCTCTGGCTGGGACATCCCGGCTGGGCCCTGCTGGACTACCTCTGTGTGGCCGCCGACCGGCGGAATCAGGGGCTTGGGGCTGTCATGCTGGAGAAGCTGCGGCGGGCGGAGCGGGAGACCGTGGTTTTGGGGGAGAGCGAGGCCCCGGAGCATGCCCCGGACCCTCCGATGGCGGAACGCCGACTGGGCTTTTATGCCCGGAACGGCCTGCGGACCGCCGGATATGATACGGATATTTTTGGGGTCCATTATAAAACGCTGTATCTGGCCCCCGGGCCCGTGGACGATGAGGCTCTGATGGCGGAACACCGCTTTATCTATCAGAACCGCTTCCCCAGGCGGAAATATGAGCAGTTTGTCCGGATACCCAGGGACCCGGCGGCAGGGCCGCTTCCCAGGGTGCCCTGGGACGAGAACTGAATGAGGAATTAGGAGTTAGGAATTAGGAATGACTGAAATGATGGAACAATTCCTAATTCCTAATTCTTCATTCCTAATTCCTGGAAGTTCCTAATTGAAAAGGAGTGTGGGATATGAAAATACTGGCATTTGAATCCTCCTGCGACGAGACCGCCGTGGCGGTGGTGGAGGACGGGCGGAGGGTGCTGTCCGACGCCATTGCTTCCCAGGCGGATATGCACGCCCTGTATGGCGGGGTGGTGCCGGAAATCGCCTCCCGGAAGCATGTGGAGGTCATCGCCGCCCTGACGGAAAAGGCCCTGGCGGACGCGGACTGCACCCGGAGCGATATCGACGCTGTCGCGGTGACCTACGCGCCGGGGCTGATCGGGGCGGTGCTGGTGGGGCTGAGCTTCGCAAAATCCGTGGCCCTGGGCCTGGGGGTGCCCCTGATTCCCGTCCACCATATCCGGGGGCACATTGCCGCCAACTACCTGGCGTTTCCGGAGCTGGAGCCTCCTTTTCTGGCGCTGGCCATCTCCGGCGGAAACACCCTGCTCATCGACGTGGCGGGCTACACCGACATGAGGATTTTAGGCGGCACCCGGGACGACGCCGCGGGGGAGTGCTTCGATAAGGCCGCCCGGGTGCTGGGCCTCAGCTACCCCGGCGGCAGGCCCATGGACGAGCTGGCCCGGACGTCTCCCGGCGGCGTGTACAAGCTGCCCCACGCCAAGGTGGACGGCGCGCCGCTGGACATGAGCTTTTCCGGCCTGAAGACGGCGGTGGTGAACCTGGCCCACCATGCGGAGCAGGTGGGGGAGCCCCTGGACCGGGGCGCCCTGGCCCGGGATTTCACCCAGGCTGTCAGCGAGACCCTGGTGCCCCGGACCATGGAGGCGGCGCGGCAGACAGGCCGGAAGATCATCGTGGCCGCCGGCGGCGTGGCGGCCAACACCTTTATCCGGGCGGATTTGGAGCGGGCCTGTCAAAAAGAGGGCCGCAGGCTGTACCTGCCGCCCCTGAAATTCTGCGGAGACAACGGGGCCATGATCGGCGCCCAGGGTTATTATGAATATCTGGCGGGCCATACGGCGGGGATGGAGCTGAATGCTTACGCCACAAAAGAGATAGAAGAGTGAAGAGTGGAGAGTGGAGATAAAACAATGTATCTTCACTCTCCACTCTCCACTCTTAACTCTCCCACCGGCACCGCTCCAGGTCCACCGTGCCGTCGGGACGGAAGGCGACGCCCTCCGCCTCCAGCAGGGCCCGCTGGGCGCCGGGGGCGCAGATGTCAAAGACGGCCTTGGTGCCGCCGAAGCGGTCCACCACCCGATGGCAGGGAACAGAGGGGGCCCGGCAGTCCGCCATGGCGTAGCCCACTGTCCGGGCGCAGCGGGGCATTCCCGCCAGCCGGGCAATCTGGCCGTAGGTGGCTACCTTCCCCGGGGGAATCTGCCGGACGATATCCCGGAAGCAGGCGAAAACATGTCCGCTCATCGTTCCCGCACCTCGTAGAGGTCCGTCCGCCGGGCGGAGAGGATGGGGAGCTGGGCCCGGACGGCGCTGACGCGGGAGAAATCCAAATCCGCATACAGCGTGGCTTCCTCTGCCCCGGCCTGACAGAGCACGGTTCCCCAGGGGTCCGCGGCCATGGAATGACCATAGGCCACATAGGAGGCGCCCTCGTCCCTGGCAGGGGAGACGCCGACGGTGAAGCACTGATTGTCTACCGCCCGCTGACGGAAGAGAAGGTCCCAGTGAGCGGGGCCGGTGGTCATGTTGAAGGCGGCGGGAACAAAGATGCACTGAGCCCCCCGGAGGCACATGCACCGCGCCAGCTCCTCAAAGCGGAGGTCGAAGCAGATGCAGAGCCCCATCAGGCCGAATTCCGTTTGGAAGGTGGTGATGCTCTGACCGGGGGAAAAGGTATCGGACTCTTTGAACCGCTGGCCTCCGGCTACGTCGATGTCGAAGAGATGGATTTTCCGGTGCCTGGCAAGGACCTCCCCCTGCCGGCCGTAGACATAGCAGGTGTTGTAGACCCGTTCACCCTCCAACTCCGGAAGGGAGCCGCCCACGATGTACATGCCCAGCTCTGCCGCCAGGGCAGAAAGAGCCCGCTGGGCAGGGCCGCCCGCGGCCTCACTGAAGGCGCGGAAGCAGGCGTTGTCATAGGGACAGCAGAACATCTCCGGCAGCACGGCGATATCCGCGCCCTGCTGCCTGGCGTCCCGGATGTTCCGGCAGGCGGTTTCGATGTTCCGCGTCTTGTTTGCCGTCACCGGCATTTGAATCAAAGCGGCCCGCATGGCGCACCTCCTTATAATGTCAATGATGTCAGGTGTATTCCCGCAGCACCAGGTCTGTGGCGCCGCCGTCGGGAGAGGAGACCAGGCGCAGGACCTGCGGATGATGCCCGTAATGCTCCCGGATGAAGTCCCGCAGAGCCGTGCCGCCGTGGCAGCCGTGAATCAGCCGGAGGCGGTAGGCGCTCCGGCCTGTCCGGCGGAGCAGGGCGTCCACCGTCACCCTGGCCTGATAGGTGTTTTTTCCGTGGAGGTCCACGGTAACGACGCCGGGCCCCATAGGCGTCCCCCTTTCAACAGAAACTGAATATGGTCTGCTTACAGCTATTGTATCACAGCAAAAGCCGTGTTACAATACAGAAAACCAATGAGGAGGCCCAGCATATGGCAGTTTATACCGAGACCAAAACCTATCACACCAAGGCCCATATGGGCATGATCGACGTAACAGAGGACTTTCAGGACGCCGTGACAGCAGCCTGCCGGGAGCACGGCATTTCCGCCGGCACCGTCACCGGTTTCACCACCGGCGGCGTGGCGGGGCTGACCACTCTGGAATTTGAGCCGGGCATGGTAAACCACGACCTGAAGGCCGCTCTGGATGTGTTCTCCCCCTATCTGGACGAGCAGGGCCGGGTGGTGCCCTACTGGCACCATGAAACCTGGCACGACGACAATGGCTCCTCCCATATCAAGGCGGCGCTGCTGTCCCCCTTCATCACCGTGCCCTTTGTGGAGGGGAAGATCACCGTGGGGCCCTGGCAGAATTTGACCCTGGTGGAGTGCGACACCCGGAACCGGGTGCGGGACATCGTGTTTCAGGTGATGGGGGAATAGGGGAGCGGAGAGACGCGGCGCTTTGGGCGGCGTCTCTCCGGATGGTTCCGAACCCCCTCCGCTTATTTTTATAAAGGAGTGAACTGCGATATGAACAGATATGACGCTTCCCTGATGGCGCTTTGCCTGATGCTTGCCCTGATACTGCCGGCGGAAGCCGCGGAAGCTGAAAGCTTCCAGGATGTGCCCGCTTCTCACTGGGCGTACCAGCAAATCAGCGAGATGACCAGCGAAGGCATCATCACGGGCTATGGAAACGGCAAGTATGAGCCGCAGAACTCTGTCTCCTACGGTGCTTTCAGCGTGCTTGTCGCCAGGGCTTTCTATGCGGAGGACATGGCCGAGTACATGAGGGTCAACAATGTGTCTGCCAGTACCAAAACCGGCATTGCTATCCTCAACCTGCATAGCGTTCTGGCTGGCACCCGCATTGAGGGTAAGCCTGACTATGAAGCTGGCAACATGCTTACTCGCGATGATATGAGCGTCATCATGTATAATGTCCTGCGTGACACAAGTGCTCCCCTTCCCAGCGATTTCGAGATGTCTTCTGCGCAAGGCGCCATTAAGGACCTCTCCAGCATTGATGCCTCTCGGCGAACCGCAGTTACTGCCTGCTACTCCCTGGGTCTGTTGACCGGGCGGAGCGACGGAACATTCGGTCCCACCGCTAACATGAATCGTGCTCAGGCCGCCGTGGTGCTAAGTCGGCTGCGGATTTACATTCGGGAGAATGGCGGAAACTCCACCCCGGTGGAAATCCCGACGCAGAAGCCGGTTGAAACGCCTGTTGAGCAGCCCAAGCCGGAGGAGCCGACTGTGACTGCCCCGAAGTCACCGATGGTCCCCTGTTTAAGATGTTGGACGGCGAGAATGCCCAGCAGATGATGGACCGCATCAATGCTTCCACGACCTACCAAGAGGGCTGCCTGACCAATGGCAAGCCCATTACAGAGGAGAACATCAAGGAGCTGTTGGCAAAGTTTGAGGAGGCGATGCCTACGGGAAGCCCGTGGTATGGTGGCGACAAAGCTTATCTATACTACTCTCCTAAACTAGGTAATGGCATGGGTTGCAACTCTTTTGCTTATGCCGTCTCCGATGCAATTTTTGGCAAAAACGCGCCCATGAACAAGCACCAAGATTTTGGGCAAATCAAAGTCGGAGATATTGTATGGATTAAAAACGGTGACTCTTCGCAAAGCCACGTGGCTGTTATTACATCTCTTACCAATAAATGGACAAACCAGTACTCAACTTGCGATGCAGGCGGAACACAGGGTGTGTCGTGGGTAGGGCATGAGGAATATGCTGCTTTTGAAGACCCCTCCTTTGCCCCTTATACATGGATTTACTCCAGATACTAAATGCTGATTGCTCCTGCGATGAACGAAAGCCGCCTTCCCCGGGCGGCTTCCGTTCTTTGCTCCGGTTTTTTGCTGGGGACAGTCAGACAGGAAAAGGCCCGAGACAGCCAGCCGCTGCCTCGGGTCTTTTTGGTTTCATTTTGCCATGTTTGCCGGTTTGGCAGGGGAGGGGAGATCAGCCCTTCACCAGAGAGGCGATCTCGTCGGCAAAGTTTTCCTGCTTCTTCTCAATGCCCTCGCCCTTTTCAAAGCGCACGGCATCCTTGAAGGCGATGGTTCCGCCCAGCTCCTTGGCCGCGTGGGCGATATAGGCCTCCACGGTGCCCTCGAACACGTCGGCACGGACGGTGTCCTGCTGGAGCAGGCAGTTCTCGGCATAGAACTTGTTCAGCTTGCCCATGACAATCTTTTCACGGACCTGAGCGGGCTTGTTGGCCATTTTGGGGTCGTTCTCCATCTGGGCCAGCATGACCTTCTTCTCCTCGTCCAGAACCTCCTGGGTGACCTGAGCCTTGTCCCAGAAGCGGGGATTCAGAGCGGCGATCTGCATGGCGATGTTCTTGCCCAGCTCGGTGACCTGCCCGGCAGAGAGGCTGGTCTCCAGGTTCACCAGCACGCCGATCTTGCCGCCGGCATGGACATAGGGAACGGACACGCCCTCGGTATAGAGCGCGAAGCGGCGGACCTTGATGTTCTCACCGATGACCAGAACCATCTCCTGCTGCTGCTGGGTGACGGTGAGGTCGGTGTCCAGATACTTGCAGGCCATCAGAGCGTCCAGGTCGGCGGGATTGGCCTTGGCGGCGGTGGCGGCCACGCCTTTCACAAAGTCCACGAATTTCTCGTTTTTGCCCACGAAGTCGGTTTCGGCGTTAACCTCGACCACGACGCCCACGCCGTCGATCACAGCCGCGTAGGCCATGCCCTCGGCGGCCACGCGGCCGGCCTTCTTCACGGAGGCGGCCATGCCCTTTTCACGCAGCCACTCCACGGCCTTGTCCATGTCGCCGTCGGTGGCCACCAGGGCCTTCTTGCAGTCCATCATGCCCACGCCGGTCATTTCGCGCAGGGTCTTCACATCAGTTGCGGTAAAAGCCATAATTGCTTTCCTCCAAATCTATATCGTATCGCTTATTCAGCGGCGGGTGCCTCAGCAGCGGGAGCCTCCTCGGTCTGCTCGCCTTGCCGGCCTTCCAGGACGGCGTTGGCCATAATGGAGGAGATCAGCTTGATGGCACGGATGGCGTCGTCGTTGCCGGGGATCACATAGTCGATTTCATCGGGGTCGCAGTTGGTGTCGGCAATGGCCACCACGGGGATGCCCAGCTTGTGGGCCTCGGCAATGGCGTTGCGCTCCTTGCGGGTGTCGACAATGAAGAGGGCGCCGGGGAGCTTCTTCATGTCCTTCACGCCGCCCAAGTACTTCTCCAGCTTGGCAATCTCGCCCAGGTGCTTCATGACTTCCTTCTTGGGCAGCATGTCAAAGGTGCCGTCCTCCTGCATGGCCTTCAGCTGGTTCAGCCGGTCCACGCGGGTGCGCATGGTCTTGAAGTTGGTCATCATGCCGCCCAGCCAGCGGGCGTTGACGAAGTACTGGCCGCAGCGGCCGGCCTCCTCGCGGATGGCGTCCTGAGCCTGCTTCTTGGTGCCCACGAACAGCAGGGACTGGCCGCTCTCGCTGAGCTGGCGGACGAAGCTGTAGGCCTCTTCCAGCTTGCGGACGGTCTTCTGAAGGTCCACGATATAGATGCCGTTGCGCTCCGTGTAGATATAGGGAGCCATCTTGGGGTTCCACCGGCGGGTCTGGTGGCCGAAGTGGACGCCCGCCTCCAGCAGGGCCTTCATGGATACGACGCTTGAATTTGCCATAGTTTGAGTTCCTCCAATATGATTTAGTTTTGACCTCCGGCGGCTTCATCCTCTCCGCTAACCGTTCCCCCGGCGGGGGCGCGGCACAAACGGAAAGTCGACACACCGTGCGGAATGCTGAAATAGAATACCATATAAAAACTGCCAATGCAAGTATTTTTTCCAATTTTTTTGTTCTTTTTGTTCCGGCCATCAGGTTTGGACCCGAAACGGTCCTTCAGCAGGGGAGAAACCGGTTCCTCAGTGGGGCCGCACCAGCGTGACGGCGCACAGAGCCAGCGCCGCCGCGCAGGCCCGGTCCACCGCCTTGCGGTGGTTGACAAAGAGCTTTTGCAGCGCCGCTCCGGCGAAGAGCCACACCAGATTTGCCAGGGGACCGGTGAAGGGCATAAACAGGCCCACAGCCAGCAGCGCCCGGAGGGAACGGGTATAGGGCAGGACATAGGACGCCAGGGCCATGAGGCAGAAGATCATCACCTTGACGTTGGTGAGATTGACCAGCAGGCCCGACAAGAAGCCGGGAGCGCTGGAGACCTGCCCCTCCGGGCCGGAGGAGGCGCGCAGGGTGTGCCACGCCATCCACAAAAGATAGGCCGCGCCCACCCAGGACAGGGCCCCCACATACTGGTTCAGCAGCGTGCCCATCAGCCATGTGGCCAGCACCGCCGCCATGGACACCAGGAAAAACCCGGTGAACAGGCCCCGCCACTGCCGGAGGGCCGGGCCCTTGCCGTAGCGCAGGGCGGTGGACAGGGAACAGAGGTTGGCGGGGCCGGGGGTGATGGCGCCTACATAGCAGTAGAGCAGGAAAGAGGGCAGCAGGGAAGCCGGCATAGGGACCACATCCTTTTTTGAGATGAATCCATCATACCAGCAAAAAATATATTTGAAAAGTGAAAGTTTTTCAAGTATGATATTTGCAAAATCAATGAAAGAGAGGCGGGACCGATGGAGCTGAAAAATCTGCGGACCTTTCAGACCGTGGTGGACCAGGGGAGCTATCAGCGGGCGGCGGAACGCCTGGGCTATACCCAGTCCACCATCACCGTCCAGATTCAGCAGCTGGAGGAGGAACTGGGGGTTCCGCTGTTTGAACGGATGGGCCGCAGGATGGTGCTGACGGAGGCGGGGGAACAGGCGCTCTGTCAGGCCCGGGACCTGCTTCTGGCGGCGGACAGGCTGCTGGAGCTGGGCCGGAGGGACCGGGAGCCCTCGGGGACTCTCCGGGTGGACATGGCGGAAACGCTGCTGTGCTATCAGATGCAGCCGGTGATCCGGGCTTTCCGGGAGCGGGCGCCCCAGGTGCGCCTGGTTCTCCGCAGCCGGAACTGCGTGCGCATCGCGGAAAACGTCCGGACGGGAGCCTGTGACCTGGGGGTGGGCTATGACATGGACTGGAACCGGGACGCACTGGAGGTGGAGTCCCTGGGGGCCTATGACATCGTTCTGCTGGCCCCGCCGGACTTTTCCGCGCCGGACTTTGTGACGCCGGGGCAGAGGAAGGAGGCCTCTCTTGTGACCGACGAGCCGGACAGCATTTTCCGCCGCCGGCTGGAGGCCTATCTGCGGGACCGGGAAATCGAGCTGGATGTGACCCTGGAGCTCTGGAGCATTGAGACCATCAAGCGCTGTGTCATGAGCAACCTGGGCTTTACCTACCTGCCCCGCTTTGTGGCCCGGGAGGAGCTGGCGGACGGGCGGCTGGTGGAGCTGAAGGCCCCCATATCCGGCGTGCCGGCCCCGGCCCTGTGCGCCTGGCGGCGGGGGCGGTGGGTGACCCCGGCCATGGAGCTGTTTTTGAATCTTTTGCGGGAGCATCTGCCTGCTTCGGACTGCTCAGCCGATACCTATAGCTGTACATCTCTGTAGGGGACGGCGCCTTTGCTGGGAATGCTGATGGCTGCTGTCATGGTGAAAGGGGAACCGCTTTCCATGTTTTTCCCAGGATGTGCAGTTCTTCGTCATGGGCGGAGAGCATCCAGTGGGTGAGGGACTCTCCGCTGGTGCACAGGCAGGCCTTCAGAGGGGAGTCTTCGATCCGGTAAAAGCCCGGGTCCGGACAGATGCCGGTCTCGTCCCAGCGGGCGTGAAAAAGAGCGGTGTCCGGCAGGGCTTCGCTCCGGTCCTGCGGGAAGCGGGAGGGAAGTCCGCTGAAACAGAAGAATGCCGTGCCCTCAAAACGGAGCTCCAGCATCTGCCCCATGCTCCCGTTATACAGCTGGTCCGGCATGGCGGTTCCGTGCCGGGCTTCCCATGCCGCCACGGCTTCCCGGTGGGCCCGGCCGCTGACCATTGTATATACCGAGACGGAGAGACGGCCCTGTCCCCCCTGGTATTCAAAAATTTCATCGCTGGCGCTGATTTTCCAGGGGACCTTTACGGGGATTCGTTTCATAAGACCATCGCCTCCGGGACCATGATAGCGCCGTCCCGAGGGGCTGTCAAGCTGCGGTTTCTTTCGTCCCTTTTGAGAAAAGTGTTGCCGAGGTATCACCTTTTCAGTTTCTACAAAACCAAGTTGATGCAGTAATAACTGTGTACTATAATTAGCTCACAAACCGGAAGTTGCGGAGGGAAATATGGAAAAAATTTTTCTATTGTTCATGCCTGTATTGTTAATGATAGTTGCCATTTTTTGTGCTTCATTTTCAGATACAATAGATACGGCTGTAAATGGGAATAAACAGGTTAAAAAAGTGATTGTGGTATTCAGTGTGGGAGTAATATTAGTTTGCACAATCGCTATTATTGCAAGTATTTTATCGTGAATATCCAGCGGGTAACTGCTCGCTTTAGATACTATGACGGATTATTTTGTCAAGCGGTATTGCGCAACACCAATCCAATCTGAAAAGGGAGTTTTTTTGATCGGAACTGCCAATTTTCCGGAAGACGGGACAATGTCCGGCCCCAGGCCGGCCCGCCTGTCTGGAATGATGACGTTTGCTGTAAAAATATTTGTAAGGAGGCCCTGTTATGCCGGATGACTGCACATTGTGGTACGCGGAATGGGAAATGGCCTGCTGCGGGAGATGGTTTGCCCTTGGCAGCCGGGTCATATGGCCGGTTTCACGGTATGCCGTCCATGACGGCAGCTTTCTGCCAAAGGGAATGGAACGGGAAATCGGTAGGGTCGACTACGCCTATGATGCCCATGGCGACAGCTGGAAGGGGCTTTATACGCTGACGGGTACCGTGAAGCGGATTCGGGGCGTCTACTTCTGTTTCGAGCCTGATTTGGAACGGCCCGGATATCTGCGCCGCGTGTCTGGCTTTTTAACGGAGATGGAGGACTGTGATTACTGGACCGCGGCCCGGAAAGCAGCGAAGAGGAAGGGGCCGCGGCCCCGGTTTGACGCCTATATCGTACACATGGAGCCTGCGGAGATAAGGCCCGCCGGAAAAGGCGACCGGGCTCTATGGACCTAGGGCCTGTTCACATAAGCCCGCGCACACGTCTTTTCGGCAAATTTTGCCGCCTGCTTCGTTAAAAATTTTTGCCGTACGCCAGTACGCCTGCAAATTTTTGCCTCACATTCGGCTAAAATTTGCTCGAAAATCCGCACACGTGGTTTATGTGAACAGGCCCTAGGGGCCGTCAGCGCCTCCGCTTCCGTTCCAGATTCGGGTCCCGCCGCTGGAAATGCTTGTCGATGAGAATGATGTCGTCCCCGATGCGCTGGATGCAGTCCCAGGGAATGTAAAACTCCTCGCCCCTGCCGAAGAGGCCGAAGAAGCGGGCGGGGCCGTAGACCACAATGGCCGCCGTCTGCCCCTCGGGGATTTGGATGTCTACGTCCCCTACCAGCCCCAGCCGGCAGCCGTCGTGGATGTTGATGACCTCTTTCCGCCGTAAATCCCGGAATCTGCACTGCATGGCCTTCACCCCTTGTTTTGGTTTTTTGCTTTTTTGTTCTGTGGAAACCCTATGCGCCGCCCGGTCTGTCCAAGAACTTTTTTGCCCCGATGCCCCCTGCCGGACCAGAAAGCGACAAAAGGTTTCAGTATAGGAAAAATGGCCTCCGGAAATACTTTCTTTGCGGCGAGGGGCAGAGGCATGGACCCGGCCCTCCCGCTATGGAAGCATACACAAGGGGGCGGTTTTTGTGCAGGGGAAGGTCGAGATCGCGGGAGTCAATACCGCCAGGCTGAAAGTATTGAAAAATGAAGAGACCATGGCGCTGCTGCGCCGGACCAAGGAGGGGGACCAGGAGGCGCGCCGCCAGCTGATTGAGGGGAATCTCCGTTTGGTGCTCTCCGTGATTCAGCGCTTTTCCAACCGGGGGGAGAACGCGGACGATTTGTTTCAGGTGGGCTGTGTGGGCCTGATTAAGGCCATCGACAATTTTGACGTCAATCAGCCGGTAAAATTTTCCACCTATGGCGTGCCAATGAACGTCTTATGTAGAGAAAGGGAACTGGGTGGTACTTATGACTAGAAAACAGGCATTGCAGCAGGCTATAGAAGTTGTGAAAAAATCGAAAATTGAACAAGAGACAAGAGAAAATATTGTTGAAAAGTTGGAATTATGTGTGTCTGAGCTTCCATTCGCAAAATGGTCCGAAGAGGCAATATTCGACGCGTGCGACCAATTTATCTTAGATCATAAGCGCCCATTGACCTTGAAGGATTTTGTATCGAAAGAACTGCCAGCCCACCCAACTGTCAAGAACAGATTTGGGATTACTCTGAGAGAATTCAGAGATAGATACTACCCATTACCGCCAGTTCATTATCGAACAGCAGATGGGATGCAAAAAGACATACAAGAAGCCATACAAGAATTTGCAGAAGAGTTTAGGAGAATAGACGCCAAAACGCGAGAAGATTATGATAAGCGGAGAGACAGAAGGTATCCATGTTCGGCATCTCTCATAAGGGCAAGTAAAGCATCTTCCTGGGCAGAATTGATGCAAATGGCCGAGGTAGACTACCACAATAAATCGGGAGTGAGAAGAGGAGAGTGCTACGGGACATTCAGTATGCGTTATCATAAGAAGTCGGAAAATGAATCAAAATAAATGTATAGCAGGACTGGAAATGTATGCCAGTCCTGCTTTTTTGTTTGAGCGTAAAAAAAGGAGAGCTGTCCAAAATCGGACGCTCTCCTATCTTTTATTTAATATTTATTTCTTCACAATTGTTTTTGCAAATCTGTACAGCATCGTACACAGCTGCTGCCTAGTAACAGACTCCGTCAGCTTCAGATTTCCATTTGCATCTCCAGTTAGAATTCCGTTTTTCACGGCCCACTCAACACCCTCTTTATGGGCGGGACTGGGTGCATTGCTCATAGTCTGGTCCTCCTTTTGATATCTGGGTCGTACAGCCCCGACGACTTGGCTGTAAGGCCGTGTTTTGCGACAGACCATGCCTCCGTTGCTCTGGCTGCCTGCCTCACTGGTGTTGCCTTCAATGGACACCACGCCAGTTTTTGTGACACTCTCAATAATGCCGGTGTGGTCTGTTGCGGCGCCACCAGGGAAGTCGTAGATCACCACATCACCAGGCTGATAGCCCTTCGTTATCCACTGGCCAGCCTTTTTGGCGGCATTCATAAGAGCGCCACAAGAAGCTGTTTTCATCGGCAGCGGCACGGCGGCTTGGAAAAAAACCCACTGAACAAAAACCATGCACCAAGGGTAGGCGCTACCGTTTACAGGCCTGCCATAGTACCACGTATTGTATTTTACATTGTTACTGTTTGAAGGAGATTCTTTTACTCCCAATTCAGTTTTTGCAATGGTAAGAATTTTTGTGGCAGTCATTATGAGTCTCCTTTCAGGGTACACAGGTGCTGTTTTTGGTCTCGACATTAACCTCCCACACAGAACCTTCAATCATGCTAAGGACGGCTTCTGTAATCTCTATACCAATATCCATCAGCTGGTCTTGCACATACTGCCTACGAAGATTACCACTTGGGTCCCCATCATGATACAATTGATCTGCTGCCTGGACAAAAGAGCGGATTGTTCTCCGCAGCATCTCCTGAGTTGCTACATCTGTATTGGTTTCTAACCATGTCTTCGCTTTTGGCGCGATCCATGCGAGCAGTGATACCAAGAGTGCTGCCAGCACGCTTCCAATAACATCACAAAGATTCGACATATGTATCCTCCTTTACGTCACTTTCTGATATATTCTTATTGTTGTGTCCAAACACAGCATTATCATTATGTTCAAAGATATTTTCAAGAACTTTTAAAAAACCAACGCCCAAGATTGTGCGTATTGCAGGTTCGCTGAGTTCAGACATTGTATAAACTTGCCCAAGTTTTACGGTGGAATAGATTGCAATTCCATAGCTTGTACAGACCCACGCCAATGCAAAAAACTGAGTCGTGACGAAGATGAACTTTGTTACTGACTGGAGGAGACCATTTTGATGGTATTTATCATTTGCCTCTTTTAAGCGCCTTCCACGATTTTGCTTTGCTGTTTTGCAGATCAAAATACCAATTACAAATCCGGAGAAAATAATCGTGAAGCTGATCAGATATTGAATCATAATCCAATCCTCGCAATAACAACGCCAATCAGAGCGGCGACTACAATTGCAATAATTTGACCGACCATCTCATCCCACCGCTTGGCTGGTTTTTCCTTGATCTCATCTACTTCACCGGAGAGCTTTTCAATAACGTCTACTTTATGAACAAGAGGGAAAACGATATCTTTAACTTCGTCAACTTCACTGTCAAGACGAGTCAGGGATTCCACTTTGTGTTTAATTGGCGAAAGGATATCAAGAATTTCCCGGTTGCCTCGTTTAAGCTCTGTAATCGACTCCTTATGATCCTTTTGGAACTCGGAAAAATCATTTGTGATGTTCAAAAGCCTTTCTTTGATTTGCTTGTATTGTTCCTCTCTGACCTCTTCTCTCGTCTCCAACTTGCCGATTCTGGACCCAAATCGTTCGTGCGTGTTCGCTACACTCTGGCGAAAATCAGATAGTTCTTTTGAGAGCATCTTCATGTCGTTTGAAACTTCGTTTGCGCGTACAATACCAGGGCAATCTCGTTCTGGGTTTAAAGTGCATTTTTCATCCACAAGTATCACTCCTTTTTAAGACAAAACAGGTCTTCTGAATATAGTAAATGGGAGTCAACATTACGTTGACCCCCAATCAGGCGTGGTATTTAAATTTCATGAAAATCAAATGGATTTTGACCTAGTGCGGCAAGTGCGTCATTGGCCCTATTACAAAATTCCTGGTAAGCCGCCTCATAATTTCCTGTGATGAAGGTGTCTTCATTTGGAAGCTCATCTAGGTCTGAAAAATCAAAGACCACCCGACATTGAGCATGGAAATGAACAATATCATCTGGGGAGTCTGCCTGGAATAAAACGAGAATAGCAAGCACCTTATCGTCGGTATCGACAGGGAGCTGAGCCTGGAAGCTGTAGGAGCAATCAAGCTTTGTTTGATTTGCCGCAGAAGACCAGAAATCGAATTTTATAAATTCCGAACTTTTTATCCTGCCGCTCATACAACATACCGCCCCTCTCTTCTGTGTTGCTGGGTGGAATTTCTCCATTTTACATTTGCTGTTTCCTTGGTTCCTCCGTAATGGACAGCTGCTCTATGGACCTCACTGTCAAAAGTCTGACGCGGACGTACAAGGTTCAGCAATTTAATATATTCTGCCCATTCACCTGGGTCTGCGTCCAGGTACTCTCCAGGTTCAGGGAGCTCTTCCGTTGGAATCTGCTTTGCGGAGAGCATCTGAAACAATTCATGCCTTGTGTCGTAATTCATAACGATTCTCATCTTTAAGGTGTGTGGGTCCTCAAACGGGGAAGAGAGTGTGACCTCGTTTTTCAAAAGAGCGGACAGAACCTGTGTTGAGATAGGCGTGACCAGCCATTTCTGAGCACCGCGAGTGTCAAAGCACATGCAGAGAAACCGCCTGCCGCTCTCATTTCTTAGAACAGACAGCAGCGGATAAACATAATCGACAATGACTTGCTCCATTTTCAAATCTCCGAAACCTGGCACATTCTTAAAGTACGGATTCGGGATTGGCATTATCTTCACCGCCTTCCAAACAGATTTCCTGAAAGAAGATATGTGGAACAGCATTCTGATACAACCACCAGTCCACATGGGACTTTGCGTTTTTCTTTCGCTCTTTGGTCCTTTGGCACAAACCACAGCTCGGTTCCGTGTATCCGATTGCCAAAATAGCGCATGGCTGTTTCCCGCGAAAAAATTTCAAAGCACGCTTTGCATCGTTTTCCTTAAAGAAGGTCGACAGGGAATAATACCCGATATCATGCTCCGCCCCATGGTTTTCCTTTGTCATGGACAGCTCGTCCAAGTAGGTCGGCAGGAATGAGGCTGCTTCGACCTTCCCGCTTCTGCAAATGCGGTATACATCAATTCGTTCCTCTTTTGCGCCGTCCGGAAGCGACTCAACAGGAAATCCAGGCGGATATTTTGTACGAAGTTCATCCAGATTCATGCGGTAATCATCCCCAACTGACAAGTTTTATACTTACTAACATCATATCAGGACGAACATCAAAAGTCAAGGAATAGGAGATATCGAAATCTGTGATGACATGGTAGATCGCCTATGTCATGTGGCTAGTGCCCAGTTCTTCCCGGTGGCAATGGCCTTCTCCGCATCCGTCAGCTTAGAAACCCCGGGATTCCCGGTAATTGTCAGTATCTTGGCGCTGGTAATGGAGGGTAGACTGTTAAACAGATTCACCAGAGCGTCGTGCCACAGGGAGCAGTCTGACAGGCTGATATTGAGGCCCGTCCAACCTGTCACGGAGGGTTTGAGCGCGGCCTTGGCCAGACTGCGGCAGCCGTCGAACACGCTGTACATGCTTGTGACGTTAGAGGTACCCAGCTGTGGGATGGCCGTTAGACTGTAGCAGTTTTGGAACATCCTATTCATATTAGTGACGCTGGAGGTATCCAACTGTGGGATGGTCGTTAGACTGAAGCATCTGCTGAACATGTCACTCATGTTGGTGACACAGGAAGTGTTCAGCTGCGGGATGGCCGTTAGACTGTAGCAGCTTTGGAACATATTACTCATATTAGTGACGTTAGAGGTACCCAGCTGCGGGATGGTCATTAGACTGGAGCAGTTTTGGAACATGCCGACCATATTTGTGACGCTGTTTTCGCCCTTCCAGGAAAAATAGCGCAGATTTTTCAATGCCTTGTCAGACGTATTGCTTCCACAGCCGACCCATGTTCCGGATGGAAGACGGCAAGAGATGTCCACAATATTCCATATGCTGAAATTTGAGGGAGAGGCTTTCCTGCTGTGTGTGGAGGGCTCCCATGTTTTGATATCCGCTCCGCTGACCTTGACCATCACTTGCTTCATACCAGTACTGGTAAGATTCCCATAGTCAGAGGCGAACAGCTCTGCCTCATATTTCGAGCCGGAGGTCACTGAGACGGCGCTCTGCTGGACAAAACGCCTGTCGGTCACCGTTCCAAGCGCTACGGTATAGGGCCCGGTGCAGGTGACGGTGAAGGCCAGCAAGGACGATACTCCGTCGGGAATATGGAACAGCAGATACATTTCGTCATCCGCCGGTTCCGGCATGGGAAGCCAGTCGACAGGGCGGGTGCTGTTGTAAACCTCCACAGGGTCAGGAGCCACGGAGGAGGTTCCTCCGCTTGCCGGAAGGGCCCGGATACGTGCTGGGAAAGAGTTTGCCACGATAGCCTCTGTGGTTCCATCCTTCTCTCGGATTGCGTTTGCAATATCGGTAAAAAGTTCTGTCAGCGCCATCAGTACGCCTCCTCTATCGCTTCAGTAATCGCGGCTGAAATTGCGCCATCCACATATTTTTTGTTGGCGGCCTCATTGTCGTTTTCTGGGGCGGCGACTCCTACAACGCGAACATTCGTGAGATTGAAAGCAACTGAGCTTTGCTCTAAAAAACAAATTTTAGGTTCATATGTCGATGGAGAACCGGTGTGGTTCCTCCGTCTACAATAGACTAAAAACTTCGGGATAGAATCGAATTCCTCTCCACTAATAGATTGATGTTTACTAAGGACAAGATTCCCCGTCATTGTCCCGCCACTGAGCTGCAAATACCTTTCGTCCGCCTCTTCCTGGGTCATCCCCCCGCCTCCGGTCTCAATTTCCAGACCGTCAAACATCATTTTCATATCTCCGCCTCCTTTACAGTTTCATAATGTAGCACAGGGCGTAGTAGGGCGGGAGATTGTTGTGGGCAGCGTTGCCGCCGGTGGCAACAGTTGTTTTGGAGGAATTTTCCAACCTGCTCCCTCCGGACCCAACAGGAAGCGATCCGGAGGAAGTTGAACTGAGAGAAGAAACAGAATGGGAATGTCTTGGCATCTCCTCCACTGTCAGCGTATGACTTGCTTCGCCTCCCTTGGCCCCCACCGCGTAAGAGCTCCCGGCTCCAACGACAAATCTGTCCCGCAGGTCCGGCGTGCCGTTCTGCCCGTTGCACAGAGCCCAGCCGAAAGGAATAGCACTGGCAGCCCCGCTCCACATGGTAATAATGCCTCTGGGAAACCACGCAGAAATGTCGCTCTCGATCTCTTCCCGGTGTTGGTTCAGCAGTTCAGTAACCCAGTCCATATTTGCAATCTGGGAGTCACCCACTGTCAGTCCTTGTTCTCCGTCGAAGCAGAAGGAGACGCCATCCGGCCATGTCTCATTGCGGGCAGTAACTTTAAACTGCTCTTTGGTAAGGGACAGGGACATCTCCGGAAGCGAATCTTCGTTCTCTCTGGAGATGAGAAGGGTGCCGCCGTACTCAGCAGGTCCCTCTCTCTGGGAAATAAGGCGGATTTGCCCTGGCAGCAACCGAACAGAGGCCATATTTTGAAAGTTCTGCGCTTCAAGAGCAGCTTCTGCTGTTGGCATATTGCTCCCATCGTCCTGTATGGATGCCGACACCGATGCATAGGAATTTTCGCTTTCATTTGAAGGCAACGAACCTGCCAGCAGAATCGCACCGCCAGGGCTTACTGAAATTTCCGCTTTGTCTTCGCTTCCGTCTATATGACTTGTAAATTGGATGGACTCCAAATTCTCACCGGTACCGTCACTGTGCACCGCTCCGCCCAGCCTGCCCATATACAGCCCGTCAGCATCCTCCTTGGTTAGACCTTTGATGTCAGTTACCTTTTTGTCAACGTAATCTTTTGTTGTTGCATCGTTCGCATCAATTGGATTTCCAATGGAAAGTCTTACCAAAGAAGAGTCTGGGCAGCGCAGAGAGAATTTGAGATCTGCAAAGGATTCTGCTGAGTCTTCTTCAATATCTGTAGACTCATCATATTCGCCAGCATAGTCCTCTTCGTTAATATTGTCTGAAGAACTCTCCCCAGAATCAGCTGATAGTTCATCCTCTTCATACCCTTCAGCTTCTTCCACAAATTCTCCTTCTTCAGCCTCAGCTTCTTCAACTTCTCCTTCTTCAGCTTCTTCCTCAGCCTCAGCTTCTTCATCAGCTTCAACATCTTCAGCATATCCAGCTTCCTCCTGCAAATATATAGCAGGTGGTTTTTTGTCATTGATTCCATGGACCTGCAGATACAGCGCACCGGGATCTGCATTGCCTTCAGCCACAGAGCCTTTGGCGTCAGTAATCACATATAAGCCATTTTTTCTCTCAGCATCACTTAGAGCGTCATATTCAGCCTGAGTCATACCGATAACTGGCGTCTTTATGCTGATCTCAGATCCTTTCATTAGAAGCCCTTTGCCGACAGAAATGTCTTTTGTATCTGGAAAGTTTGAAATAACGGGCATTCGTTCACCCCCTATATAAAACGTGAATTTTATATGCGTGATATGGTAAAGGGAATCAGCTTATTCAGCCAGGTTCCCTTTTTGCTATTTTTACTTAGTGTTGATAACATTACTCAGTCGCTCCACAATGGTGCTCAGCTGATCATGTGCGGCGGCCAGTTTCCCGTTGACCTCGTCTCGGTATTTCTTTGGAAGAGTCATGCCGTATGTGACAGCGGAGATTTTCTCAGCATCCTTCAGAGACAGCACATATGACTTGAGAGCGTTGTGATAGGTGGTCTGAGAAGTGATGGCGGTCTGAGCTGCAACATAGAGTTGAATGATTTCCTGAGCAGTGTAGATACGGCATTTGCCTCCGTCTGCCTGATATGGGAATTCTGTGCCGCCCAGTTCAACGACGCGGAACAAATTTGCGATGTTGTTTTGATCCTCCATACTCAGGCCGAAATGCTCAATCACATCGCCAAGCTCGATGTTAAACCCTTTCACAATTTCTGTGTTGCAGGCAGCTGAGATTTCAGAGATTTTAGCACTGCGGACGACCTCGGCTGCATTGTCCTCACCAACAATTTCCACGACGTCTTCAATGGTAATCCAGCTCTTTGTAATGGCGGACAGGAGACTCGCAGTGGAGAGCTCGCCTCTTTGATACAGGTTTTTCAGTCTTTCTTTCATGCTTTATCCTCCAGCACGCTGACGATCAGGTTGTCGATAATTCTCTGTTGCTCGGCAACCAGCACCCCGCCGTCGAACTCGGACACGACCACCGTGTCTGCCCCTTCAATTTCTTCATGGCCCATCAGATTGAAAGGTGTACTGTTCAATGCCACACCGATAGCTTCATCCTCAGTGGCAGGGGTAAAGTCGCCACTTTCTCCAACTTTGATGTAGACCACCTTATCAACAGCCCCCAGGTCCGACCCAGTGCTGATATTTGTGATTCGATACATAGCTTGTCCTCCTGTGCTTATGCGTTCGCTCCGACCAGCTTTGCGATATGCCGGAGCACGTCGATATCTGCATTGAAAAAATCGTGATTCCAGAGCCAATACTCATCGTCGTCTTTCCGTCTGTACGGCTGACAAACGGGGTCGTTCCATACTCTGTCCCAGCGCTCCTGGTGTGCCTTGTCGCCTCTGCCATCTGTTTTAGCAAGGGTTTTCATAATGACTTGGGTCAGCCGTCCACGCTCCATCCCATGGCCGTCGTCATTTCTGGTAAAGAACTGATGGGTGGTTTCGCAGTCCTCATAGCACACAATTCCATTGTTATAGATGATGATGCCGTTTTCACATTCCAGCTCAGTTGCCGCCGGGATATTGACAGGACCGCAGATAGCGTCTTTCTTGAAGCGCCTGTGTGCGATATATTTCATAGAAGTCTCCTTTTATTCTGATTTTGATTCTGTGTCGCGGCTATACCATGAAAACTGGGGCGAGACCATAGGAATAACCCGATATGTTTGACATTGAAATAGCGTTCGGATGCACAGCAAAGAAATATTTGTCGCTATCGTAGACAGGGGAACGTCCATGCCAAACTGCAGTTGAATCTGTTTCGCTATGACTGTATTTCACCTTGCTGTTTCCGGCCTTGTAGTAGTCGTACTGGACCTGAGAATTCTGCTCATGCTGGTTCGCTCTATACCTGCTTCCGAAAACCTCAAATTCTGCCAGGAGCGGCAGATAGTCCACCGATGCAGTGACATTAGCCGCCACATCTGAGCTGTTACCCTTGTTGTCTGTATACTTCGTGATAGGCTTCATCACAGCCCTCAAATCGTTCGGAAGGGCTGCTATCAGTGTGTTTGCAACAGGGCTGGTGGCAGTGTTCGCAGGAGCATCGTACCCAACGACAGAGGTTGCCTTTTTGGCACCATATCCGCGAGGAGCTTGCCTCGTAGACCCTAGAATATCGTATCGTATATCACAAGCTTTCCAACCGCCATAGTTATAGTTGAATGTGGAAATAGTGCCCCAGTGATTCATACTGAACAACTTGGTGCCGTTTGTCTTATAGGTGCCGTAATTACTATCAACCAGACACACATCGGTGCCGCCGGACAGAGCAGTTTTGAATGTGCCAAAGTGAATGCCGCTGCCCTCCTTGGCACTATTGTGGTTGAACCCCAGGATGTACACATACAGTGTCTGGTTGACCGCAAGCGTACCGACGGTACCGTTGACCAATACAGCCTTCCGGTCTCCCACACTCCAATACTCACTGCCAAGTCCAGCGTCTGAAACCTGACTGATCTCTGCCCAGGTCATATCATTCAGGGCTTTTTTGGCGGGCAGGGAAGGATCAAACTGAGCCGATACCGCGACAGTCTTATCTCCAGGGGAAGAGTAATTGGTTCCATCTGCCACCGAGATCGTAATGGCCGCCGTACCGGTCGTTTGATTGACGTGCGTGATGGTCACAACCGGGTCTGTTCCTGTTGAATCGGATACAGAGACCGTGGCAACGCTGGTGTCGCTGGAAATTGCTGAGACAGCACCGTCGCCTGCGCGGCTAACCGCAATCGTCTCAGAGAGATTTGAAGCACTTAGAGTGATTTCCGATTTGTCAACACTGAGTGTTCCAGCTGCTTTTCGAATACTCCACGCGACGGACTTTCCGTCGGTTGACCCATCGCCCCACATCCAGTCATCTGTTGGTGTAATAATAGCGCTGTAGGTTCCGGCATCAATTGCGCTTTTGACTCCGCCTGTAGAGAACTGCGCATCTGTATAGTGGCTCCACGAAGGGGATTGGACAGCCCCATTATAAGTAAGCGCTCCTACCTGATAGGGCACATCTCCGGCGTACATCCTGTTGGGCACGCCTGTAATTCTGTTGGCCTCGTTTGTATTTACTGCCCCAGATGAGGAAGCGGGGAAGAAGGAGATATAATAGGTAATCCCATTTTTCAATCCGGTGGCGGTTAAAGATTTTGTGGAGTGTGCGTTATACGAAACGCTTTTATAAGTAAATGCCGCATCTGCGTCGTTTGGAGAATCTGCATATCCGTTCTCCTTTACGACCACCGTTGTAGACTCCCATTCCGCCAGCGTGATTTCTCCGTCTGTGACGGATACAGGTGGTTCTGTCCACTTGAGTGCAAGCTTCCCGTTACCTGCGGCAAAAGTAGCCATGCCAGACACATTCCCAACTGCAGTCGGATTCGGAGTTACACAAATCTCTCCGCTCTGACTGTTCGTGTAAACGTGATTGGACGTATAAGGGAACAGTTTGTAGTAGTATACAACGCCGTTTGTCAGCCCGCTGTCGCAGAACCATGTATCCGCGTAGGCGTTGCGGGTTTTGCTGTCCAGAACGATCACGCCATCACTTCGACTGGACGGTGCGGACCCGGCCTTCCGGACCAGAAGAGTGCCGCTCCATACAGCGTCTGAACCGATATCCTCCGGGTCTGTCCATTTGATATAAGCCTTTTCATTGGCTGCGAGTGTAAGAATGTTGGTGGCGGGGGAGAGGGACATACCGCCAGTTTCATAAGCGGTGTATTGGAAACCAGAAATAATTGGCATGATTCACCTCCTTGTACGATTTGAGGATTGGTTTTTGCGGATTGAGTCAGACCATAAAAATTGGAGCAATACCGTAGGAATAACTTGATGCTTCACCAGAGTTAGATCCATCTTCATAAATGAGGGAGAATGCTGTTGGAGAGTTGCAAGGAGAGCGGCCCCACCAACCGACAGGAGTCCCTGTAGAGTTATGCTTGAATTTTACTTTACTATTACCAGCGCTATAATAGCTGTATAGTCCTTGCATGGCATATTCATATTTGTTAGCAGACGTACGTGTTGTACCAAAAATCTCAAACTCAGCAAGCAATGGAAGATAGTCAGTAGATGCTGTAACATTTGATGATGTGTTTGATTTGTTTCCAGTATTGTCTGTATACTTGGTAATTGGCTTCATCACCGCTCTTAGGTCGGAAGGGAGTGCAGCCATTAGCGTGTTTGGAACAGGGTTGGAAGCCGTATTTGATGGTGCGTCATACCCAATTCTTGAAGTAGTTGCCTTCGCACCATAGCCGCTTGGCGCTGTTCTCGTGCTGCCCAAGATATCGTATCGAGCATCGCAACCTTTCCAACCGCCGTAATTTGTGCTATACGCATCGACGAACTGAGTTCCCCAGTGATTTAGATTGAAATTTTTTGTTCCGTTATATGTGTCAGTGTCATATGTACTATCGACTAAACATACATCCTTCCCTCCGCTTAGTGAGGTTTTAAAGGTTCCAAACTGAATACCAATACCTTCTTTGCTGCTGTTGTGGTTAAACCCCAGAACGTATACATATAATGTTTGATTGATAGAAATTGTCCCAATTGTACCTTGAACTAAGATACCTTTACGATCTCCTATATTCCAATAGTTTTCTCCCTGCCCCTTAGAAGAAATCTCGCTGATCTGCGCCCATGTGCAGTCATTTAGAGCTTTAACAAATGAAGCCGTCACAGAAATACTCCTGCCGCCAGGCGCTGTATGATTTGTTCCGGCCGAGACTGTAATCGTAATAGTAGCAGACCCGGACGTCTGATTGACATGTCTGACCGTCACCGTTGTTCCGGATACGCTCACTGTTGCGACGCTAGTATTGCTCGAAGTCGCTGAGATTGCGCCGTCTCCGGCCCTGGTGACCGTGATCGTGTCGGTCAGTTTTGAGTTGCTCAGTGACACGGAAGTTTTGCTCAGGCTCAGAGATCCAGGGGCTTTCTGGATGCTCCACGAGAAGTTCCTGGTGTTCCTTGTGCCGTCTCCCCACATGAAATCGTCTTCCGGAGTAAGGCTGATAGTATATGTCCCTGCATTGACAGCACTCGTAGTACCACCGATTGTAAATTGAAAATCGAATATTTGACGGTTCCATTCCGGAGACTGGACAGAACCGTTATATGTAAGAGTTCCGATCTGGATGGGAGCATCGACTGTATATCGATTTGCGGTCCCCATAATTCTGTTCTCAGCATTTCCGTTCACAGTTCCATCAGTCGTGGTCGGGAAGAAGGAGATATAGTATGTAGTACCGTTTTTGAGACCGGATGCGCACAAGGCCATAGACGCGTATGCGTTGTGAGTGACGCTCTTATAAACGAAGGCGGCGTCCGGGTCAGACGGGGAAGAGGCATACTCATTTTCTTTTACAACAACTGTGGTATATCCCCATTCTGCCAACGTGACGCCATTTTCGACGATGGACGGCTCTGGGTCTGTCCACCAGATTCTGATTTTCCCGTTTCCGCCTACCCCAGTGAGCATACCTGTCACATTACCAATTGGGATTGAAACCGGCATAATACTGAATTCTCCATCTGAAGTATTCGTATATACATTTTTAGTAGTATACGGGAATAACTTATAGTAGTACGTTGTCCCATTCGTAAGCCCGCTGTCGCAAAACCAGGTATCCGCATAGCTGTTTTTTATCTTGCTATCTAAAACAACGGCACCATCTTTTGGGTTTGCTGGAGGAGCCCCCGCCTTGCGTACCAGCAGAGTACCAGCCCAGACCGCCGCATTTTTGCCGGATTCTGTGGAATCATCCGGGTCCGTCCATTTCATATAAGCCTTTCCTGACGCCGCAAGAGTTTCAATATTCGATACCGGGTCAAGAGTTGCGCCAATCCCACCGCCTGTTCCAATAGGGAAATATGATATAATAGGCATTGATGACCTCCTTTAACCCCAAATGACAACAAGAGCGGGGATGTCTACTGATGGGATAACACCACCAGCGGAGATCGTGAGAGAACCATCAGACTGTCCGCTGATGTAGAATACCGCTTCGCATACAGCCAAAAGCTGCTCTTCAGATATATCTTTGGATAGTCCAATCATACCGTTTGTAGATTCTTTGAGACCGTCAATTTGAATTGTCTGTCTTCCGTTTTCATCCCATCCGTTTGCCAGCAAAACGCAGTCAATTGACGTACTCTTATCTGCTTTATTTCCAAGAACAGTATCAATTTTTTGCATATTAGAATCGTTTTGGCCGCTTATTTTTTCTCTCCAGTCGATGAATCTTTCTGACGAACTGTCTGTTAAATATAATCTATAATTTGCTGTTTCTGCCATTTCACACCTCTCTTATCCAAAAAGAATGATGGTGTATGGAATGTCACAAGCTGGTGTATCTCCGTCAAACGCAAGTGTCAGGCTTCCGTCTTCCTGCCCACAGATACGAATCCTTGCCATGTTAGCAGCGCTTACCTGTTCATTCGTTGCATCTTGAGACAATCCAATTAACCCGTTCTGCGATACACCAAGGTTCGGGATTAGAACCGTCTGTCGGTTGTCAGTCCATTTGTTTGAAGGGAGTACGCCGGACACAGAACTGCTCCCATCAACACGGATACGCTTATTGACGCCATTTTCAGCCGAGTCAATATATAAACCTCCATCATCTGGAGTAAAATATGCGTATCCATTATGAAAGGGCGTGGCGTCCATTGAAATCCTGGAACTGTCACCCTTGAAAATCTTAAAAAAGGACATATATCCTCCAGTCTATATTAAAGCCCTCCGCTTTTGGTGAGCGGACAAATTGCGTATCTTACCGCCAAAAGCGTCAGCGCATATTACATAGCGAAAAATTGTATGAGGGACCGACTATACATCGGTCCCTCTTTTTTTGATCTAGCTGTTAATAATTAAAACGTACCCCAAGTCATTGCAGAGTCCGTGTACGCTTTGGCGTTTTTCTCTGCGTTATCCCAAGCAGAGACTTTCTCTTCAGTTACTGCATCCAATACGTCTTTATTTCCGTGCTCGTGAGAATTTCTTTCGACAATGGCAATTCGGCTGACAGCGGCTGCCAGGTCCACGGCTTTAGCGTAATCTCCGATACTTAGTGCAGAGATAGCGGCATTTGCATATTCCTGAATGTAGGCTACAATTGTCTCAGATGCAGCATCCTCCGGAAGTGTGCCAATCAAAGTCTTCAAATCTTTGATTGCTTTATTCATATTGGAAGCGCTTCTGGGGTGCTCTTGAATCCAAGCTGCAATTTCAGCGAGGGTATCAAGTGATTCCGTAGCATTTTCAGGAATGAGCTGCTTGGCAAGTTCCTCGTTTGCAATAGTGCGAGCGGATTTACCGGTATCATCACCAGCAAGCATATTTACAGCAGCCTGAGCGTCATCACCTGATTTCTTAGCAGCTGCGATATCTGCGTCCTTAGAGCCCTTTGCCTCATAGGTGTTTGCAAGATCAAGAGCGACGATAGCATCGTTTACAGTTTTTGCTACGGAGCCATCTGTATCTACATTACTATTCAGTTTATCCAGCTTATTCTCGGCTGCAGTTACTCGACCAGTTAGACCATCGAAATCTGCGTCAGTCACAATTCCATTTGTCTTTTTATCGATATACTCCTTGACGGTATTGCAGCGGTCTTCTCCGATTTTCAGCTCACCGATTTTGCCATCAATTTGGCTTTCGACATCATTTGCCGTGGTGTACGTCGCATTGGCGGTCAGAGTCAGCTTCCTGGTGGCTGGGTCATAGGCTGCAGCAGTAACGGCGTTGCCATCTCCAACGACCTCAACACCAATCATGCCAGTATCAATGTTAATCTGAATATACTTTTTCCCATCCCATTTGGCCAGGCAGTTCAATTCGGTCACATAATACAACGCAGTTGTGCTTGGATTGGTATTTGCCTGCAAATCCGTCAAAGTTGCGAACTCCTGGAAGTCGCCAATGCGAATACGATGGTCGGGAGAAACGTCAACATACATTGCCCGCTCATCAATTGTTACGTAAAAGCTTCCCTCTGCAATCTCAGTAGGGAGGTTCGCAATATTGCCTCGTTTGAAAGCAACTTTTGTATTAGCACTTTCAGAAGATGGACCATATCCGCCTTCTACAGAATTAAAAATAGGCTCATCCATAAGATCCCTCCTTTACTTAAAGGTACCTCGACAGAGAAATCTGCCGGGGATACTTTTACATATCAGACCAGACAATGCTACTCTTGATTTCCGCGACATCGGTTGAGATGGAATCGAGCTTTGCTTTGTCATCGGCACTCATGGCGCCAGCAGCTACTGCAGTTGCAACAGAAATACCAAGACCGTTCTTATCAACAGAGAGACCGTTCGCATTGGTCTCGTTCAGTTTGATAGACATGGTGTTATTTGTAATGGATACGCCATCACCGGCAGAAACTGTATTGACCAGCCCCTTCATAGGAATATAAATATGACTGGACTCCGCATCCGCGATGATCAGATCGACATAAGGATCGCCAACCTCTGCCCCCTCATACGGAACACCTGCGGTTTCTACAATTTTGAAGGTGCCGCCGCTCAGCACAGCGTTCGTAGGGATGTTGATATCATCACCGACATATGTAACGTTTTCGCCCTCGATTCGCTTCATTTTATAGGTCTTTTCGAAGCCTGCATTGGGCGTAGTCTGTTCTTCGACAGAAAACTCGACAGGAACAGGCGTATCAGTTTCCGAGACAAACAGACCGTCCTCCTTGAGCTCAATAACGTTGCCGCTTGCGCTGGAAATCTTAACACCGATAGTGGTGCCGTCCTTACCTTCCGCGACGACAATGCTGTTGTCGACCGCAGTCAGTCCAGTGATACCTCCAACAGACAAATCGTCCAGCTTTTTCTTGTCGGCGGCAGACATCAAGCCAGATGCCAGTGCAGTAGCTTCAGCGCCCTTTCCATAAAGGACATCACCCTTGAAAAGCTCCTGAGTGTCACTCAGCCAGTAAAGGGTATTACTGTCTTTTGCGGAGAGGGCATCATACTGGGCACGAGTACCCTGCTTAAAAATTACATTAGCCATTAGTAACCTCCTCATAGTTTAATATATAAACGTCGATAAACGTTTACAATTTGATTACATACCCTCCCATTCATAAGATGCAGAAAGACCAGAAGAGTTCACACTGCCGTTTCCTAAATCGCCCCATTCATCACGCGGATTCAAATCGACTGGATCTGGTATCATGCCAGCTTTGTTTTCAATTGTGAAGGTAAGAACCTTGCGTTCGCTAACGTGTGGTACATAGACGACGCCGTCTTTACCAACAACTCGCCCAAGATTTTGAATACTTTCGTCACTGTAGGTGACAACAAGATTTCCGTCTGTATCAATTTCCATGTTTGTGATACCAAGGGATGTATCTGCGCGAACAAAGATGGGGTCGCCAAGGGGAAGTTGCTCAAACTCGCCCGTTAAGTTTCCATCCTCATCTTTGATTTCAACGGTAGACACCAACTGAATTGTGCTGTCTTCCTCATTGAATATAATGTTGTCGGCCTTTGCTGCAACCATCTTGTCAGTGTTATCGATGCGTTCACTCAAGGTGCTCTCGGCCTTTTCGATCTTGTCTTCCATGTGCCTCTGCATCATATAAATAAGGCTCAGATTTCGATCACTGATATACTCGTCCATATTTTTAGAGCCGAGCACCTGAAGGATACATTCCCCGCTTTTGGCAATTGTCGGATGTCTTGGAGGGCCGGAATAGATTTGTAGCCACGTGCAGATTTGACCAGCATATCTTGATAGGGTCGTTGTGATTGGCAATTTATACTGAAGATACGACTCGTTGTATAGTTCGTCCTCGCGATCCAGGAGAACGATATCTGCGGTCCCATCCGCGCGGATGTAGCTGAGATATACCGTTGCCGTCATCATGTCAATATCGCCTACAGTTGTCGGAATAAGGAACGTAATTTTTCGGTTCATGTGATCTCCGCGATAAATCGGTTCCATTTTAGTCGGAGCAAGGTTCATATCCTTGTCCAGCTTAATATAAAACATTTTTCACCTCCGTCCTTACTTACTCAAGAATGAAATCAACTTCTCCAAGTTGCATATTGTCGTATGTGGAGAAATCATCATTGTCCATATCCGATAGAAGTCTATACCGCTTCACAGATAACTCAGCTTGTACAGTTATCTCAACAGAATGTTCACATGGCTCCATTGGATGTATGAGAGATTCATTTACATTTGCTGAAAGAATGGAAGAGTTCTCCAGCTGTAAGTATTTTGTACTTTGAATTCCGCCGCGATCAATATTCGCACCAAGATCAATGAATACTTTTGGCTTTCCAAGAGAATGATGAATCTCAATATCGAACAGGTTTGATGTAATTTGGGCTTCTGATAAACATGTAGATTCAAAGTAAACCCGATACAAAAGATCATCAACAGTAGACAATATTGGGATTCTAGCATTTTCAGATAAAAAGCTTCGTTTGAAAGTTCCAGTGACATCTGCGAATGGGACCAATCGAGTAGCGGGTTTCTCAACGCAGTGCTTCAAAATTGCAAATGTATCCTGTTTAACAGCAAACCCGAAATCACATCTACCGGCAGATCGATTTATGTTAGCAAGTATCGGTTCAACACCAAGCAGCATAGTGCTCTTTGAACCAGATGATACCACTGCCAACAATTTCACTCGGTTTGCCTGTCCGTTGGAGACTTCTAAATACGATGGCTTGGGATAAATTGCAAACTTAGAACAGATATCTGCGGAGGCTTCAATATCAGCACAAAGCTCAAGCCGCTCGTAACATGCCTTCAGCATTTCATCAATATGCGCAACCAGTCGTGATTCACTCTGCAAGGCCAGTGCCTTGTACAGATTGTAAGACTCTATACAGCTTTCAATGATTGTCCGGTTGATTGCGATTTCGCTGTTTCGAAGCGGGAGAGAATAAACAATGATGTCGCATTCTGTGAGTCGTTTGTTCAGAAAAATATCAAACTCTTTCATATGCGACCAGCACTTTCATTACTGGGCCGGGTTCTGTACAGACAGTTTCAGATATCCGTCCTTAATCGTCATAATTGTAGCGGCCTCGACAGCGCGGGGAGTAGAGAGCTCGCCATACATCAAAAGATGACCGCTGCCAACGGGTTCTGCGTCATAGATGACAAAATGTGTAACAGTGCCCCAGCTTTTCAGGCTTTCCTCAAAATTGATTGCCAGATTATTGGTCACCACTCCATCTGCAGGTTCGCTTAAACTGGTCAGCTGAACCCTGGCGTATCCAGTGTCCACAGCTGGTTCATTTACACCAGATCCATTTACATTAGGCGCACTTTTGCTCAGGCCAATATAATATTCCGTAGGAAGTGCAGGATTATTTTTTGTTCCAAATAAATTACCCGATACACAATTTAAAAAATACGTTGTGTTCATATATGCCCTCCTTATACAACTAAAAATGACAAAAAAATCCAGAGAGAACCCTCCGGCTGTCAATTTCTAATGTAGTTCTTATTTAGGTTGTTCGTGATATACAGAATTCCTTGCTTGGGGATCTCTATCTCGCCGTCAATATCTCGAATAATAATCTGATAAATATATTTACCAAATAAATCAACGGTTTCTTCTGGGAGCAGAGTGACAGTAAGTTTGTTGTCTACGATAGCATCAGCACCCAAAACAGACTGCATGGTCTTTGATAGTATAGGGGCTCCTGTTCTATTAAGATAATTCACAATAGAAAAATTAGCAGTACATCCGGAAAGACTGAATGGTCCATTGTTTTCGTGAAAATAGATGTTGAATAGCAGCTTTTGCGTTTCTCCACCGACAAAATCAATAGTTGGCAGCACATAAGGATTATAGTCACAGGCCATATGGCATCACCGCCTTTTAGTCTTTTCCATGCTCCGCATCCTGAGTCTCCGAGACAATTTCCACTTCATTCAGCATCTGCATGATTTCTTCAATCATAGCGATACTGCCGCTGAGATTGGCAAGGTTTGCCTTGCCACTCACAGTGATATTGTTTAGAGCACCCAACGTAACATTCAACCTCTGAATAATATCTTCTTTCAATGTAGTGCCTCCTCTAAAACTCTAATTTTATTTTCAAGTTTTTCGATACGTTTGTGAGCTTTCTGAATCATATGGGTATTAAGAGAAATGAACTCTGTATATCTAAGGTAACAGCGGTCTTCTTTAATTCCATATGGATCTCCAGTTCCCGCTTTTGAGATGACAAATCCCGCAAAATCATTTGTCGTAAGCCCATTATCGAGAAGCGCTTGATTGACATCCTGTGCGATAAAACCGACATGATACCGGTCAGATTTCCCATCATTGTATTTGTATTGAGTCGGTGAGAGGGACATAAAGAAATCGTCATATTTACTCATGTCATAGGAAATTGAATTTTTTAGGTTCTTATCGGAACTCTGCATAAACTCGCAGTTGCTGTAAACTCCAGACGCATTTATAAATACACCCTGTCCAACAAGTGTGAGCTTTGCGCCGCCGGACCGTAAGCCGACACCAGCGTCGGTTGCAATCACATAATTGTACGGATTATACTTTCCCCCATCTCCATATAAAATGGGTCCCTCTGTACGATTTCCATAAGAGTCTTCGCCTTTCCCAATGCAGATTCCACCGCTGATATTATGATTAGCATCAGCAAAAACAATATTGCTGGCGTCCAGTGTTCCAGAACGAATATAGTCCGCATTGACGCAAACAAAAATCTCTTTGTTCCCATCTCTGTCCGTTTCAATTGAAAAGATACCCTTATCTGCACCGCACTTTGTCACAATATCAAAGATTTCCCTATCCGAGCGGGCAGCCTCTTTTGCGGCTTTGATTGCTTCCTCACCAGCTGTCTGTGCGGAATTTGCCCTTTTAATTGCATCAGCGGCTATTTCCTGCGCATTTAAAGTAACCAGGTAGAGTGGGTTGCTCGTCATATTTGTGTTTGTTACATTTGCCCAGTTAATTGAACTCCCTGGACCCATTTTGATTTTGCCGTTAATTGTCCCGCCAATAGTGACATCGCCGTTCCTGGTTACCTCAAAGCTCTTATTCCCGTTGCTGTCACGGATCGTAATTCCTCTCAAATCGAGATAGTCCGATTTGAATTTCCCGGCGCTCATCATATCATTTCCGTTGCCGTCCAAGAATCTGTCTGCCTGAACGATTCCATTAAACTTACCTGTCGCCGCCTCCAGCTTCCCGCTGAACGTTCCGTTTTTCGCATATACAGTTCCTCTGAAATAGGCGGTTCCGTCTCGAAGATCCAGAAAGAAGTTTGAATTGACCGGCATCCCTTCGGAGTCCTTTATAATGCTCTCGTTGCGTCCAATAAACGAGGGGTATACGGTCGTGCCGCTGGTTGAATATAGCCTGCTTGTTCCAGCAGCAATTCCGTATTTCGGGTCAATCAGAATTTTTCCTCCGCCGTCCTGAGCCAAGACAAACGTTGAGTTATACAGCCACGCTCCAGAAGAGTCAACCTTAAACTGCATTACGCCATGATCATTTTCATTTTCAATGATAAGATTGTTGCCGACGATCAGTTTCCCACCAATCACTTCTGCGTTAACGCCCCAGTATTCACCGATCTCGGGAGAAGCAAACCGTCCAATTGCAAGTTTTGCTGTGCTCCAATTATCGTCTGTCATTGCAATCATACTGTCAACAATACGGAGCTGATACTTTGAATCACTGCCAACGTTAATACCAGCACCATTGATGATAACGCTCTGGTTAGATGCGGCAAGGATTGTGTTTTTAGCGGCGTCCAATGAATCAGACATAAATTTAGAGACCATAGATGCCTGCCCAACAGTCTGGTTATAAATATACTTGCTGGCGTCAAAATTCCTGCTTGTTGAATAACTTCGTTCAAGCATATCTTTTAGGGTATTAACATAATCATGACGCTTGAAGCGGTTTGAAAACAGAATGGAGAACTTGCTTCTGTCCTCGAAATCCAATTCAAATTCAATGATATACGGCGTGATAACAAGACCATGACCAACATTCAGGTAAATGCCTTTTCCAAGCTCCAACTCGTTACGGAAAGGGGTAAATTCCTGTGCAAATAAAAAGTTTCCAGAGTCTACGGAAAATTCATAGGTTGGATAAGCCAGGTCATGAAGTGTTTTGACAGCATAATCATATAACTCCATTTGAACCGCATATTTTTGATAATCGCTGACATTTGATGTAGCATAAAGTGATCCAGATTTTACATAATAAGAAATTCTTGTTCCAGCATATTCATGTACACCATCTGACTCAACCAGAGCAATATCGCTGTTTATGTTGTTAGATCCTTGCCAAGTTATTGTCAGCATACCACTTTGCTCGACTTTTTCTCCAATCTCATATTTGCCGACATAGAGGCTCATGACGCCTCCTCCAGTTGTCTTTGCCTCTAAGGTCCCTCTGATAATATCTCCTGACAGTTTCCCTCCTATATCGAAGTAACCGCCATTGATGAGATACATTTTCTTTCCAGGAAAATCTGGCATCTCTATCATTGAAATATTTGAGTAGCGAATAAATACATTTAGAGACGAAATTTGAGTCGACTGTCCGGAAACGGAGGTATTAACAGATGTTGCTACAAACGAATTTTCTGTAATATCCTGTTCGATAAAATAGTGAGACAGTTGGGAATATTCGTGTTCACTAAAGCAGTTTTTGACAGCAAGCAAATCTGTTGTGGCTTTTATCAACGCAGTACATGAATCTGGATTTTTAGGATCAAGCTCCCACTCAATCGATGATATTGTATTCTTCTTCAACGATATCTCTGTATTTTTTTCGTCGATTTGCCTGTTGATGTTATCGAGAGTTTTTTGCTGACTTGCTTTACCGGCCTCTGTTTTCTCCATTGCAAGTGCTTGGATGGTAACACTTTGCTGTGCAATAAGCGTATCCAGTTCGCCATTCAAATCATTCAGTGCCGCTTGCTCAGCGAGTAGCTGGGAAGAGCGTGATGCTTGCAGAGCGGTTAAACCTCTATAATAAGGCTGATAGTTAATAACGTTTTGCTGCCATGCTTCCCATTTTTTACCAAGGTAATAAGGAATGCTTCCGTTGTTAATGAAATACGATACATCGTAAACCCAGTTTGTCCCAATTGGATTGACAGCTCTAATATCAAGACCGTCTGCACCATATGGACGGATTGCAGTTACGAGCTCATCGCTTAGTTCTTCAATATCGACAGATTCCAAAAGATTATCAAAATCAAGATAAATGGGGAGGGAAGGGCGCTCTTCATCTGCGTCATATACGTTGATAGTTTTCTTATAAGTGTCAAATATAAACACGCACCTGAATTTACCAGGAGCAGTGTTATAAATAAAAGAAAGAAGATAGTCGTCAAACTGATCGAAGGTTCTGTACCGGCCTTCCAGAGTAGGGGAAACATAGCCGATATTCCACCCAACGGCGGCTTCCTTGATTCGCCATAGAACAGTATCGTGAGGATTTACGGAGTTCCAGAAATTAAAAGTCCCTTCTTCCAAAAAAAACTTTTTTGATTCCAGTATTTTTTCGTAAGAAAAACCATGAACATGTTTGACTGCCGAAACCCCATCTTCTTCTGTAGATGGATTCATCGTCACATATATTCCATAACATTTTGTGTAGAGCTGTTTGTACCCTGTGATATCGTCATACAATGGATTTGGAATGCCGTCGATCATCGCGGGGACATCAAATGATATTTCGCTTGGCTCAGAAAGTTTGATATTGAATTTTAGGTTGAAAACTCCTGGAATTATACCCATAGAACCATTAGACTGGTCGGATAGGCTTTTCAATATAATTTCAGGAGTCTCTGGAATCCCATCTTTATAAAAATCAAGCTTTGAATAATCCAGATACATGAAGTCCTCCTTATCCGGCGACGTTATGAAGAAATCTTCCTGAAATCGTAAGCACTCCTTTCCCTGACACAGTTAGATTATTGTCGCCCTGTACAAGCCTGAAAAAGTTCATATTAAAGTTGCTATACAGATTATATCTGTACATTTCATCGCGTATAATGCAGGTTTCATTATCAACTACGATAACGGTTTGGTAGGGTAGGGACTCCAAGAAAAATTCACGGTTATTGTCATTATGATTGAAAATCCTAATGAAGCCTCCAGATTCTGGCTGGAATTTTAAAACAGGTTTGACGTATTCTCGAACGGAACTGTTATTCCGAATTAAAATGTTGGTTGTCCCAGCGATCTGATAATTGTACTCAAATGGCAGCCCGTATGCATAGGGACAGTCGCATAATACTGTCGCTTCGAATGCAACCGGGAGCCATCCATGATGTAATGGCGTAAGCTGAGTAATCAGACAACGAAACTCTACGTGGTTTAAATCTGGCTGGTCAATAGACAGCCATTGATAATTTTGGTATCCAGTAAGCCACATAGAAATGCTTTCCAGTTCATATCGGTCAAGAGCTCTGCTTGCGCCGAAAACCAGCTTGAATTGAAGAGGCGATTTGTGGTAATTTACACCAAAATGGATTGGTCTAATCCTGTTATTGCTACGGCTTTCAACAATTGAAGCTGTATTACCAAAACTGACTTTATCCTGGCTGATGCCACCAAAGTCATAAATCATAAGCCCATACATAGCGGATGACTCTCCGGCGAATGTAAACTCATAGCTATTGAACATATTGAGCAACCTCCCTTCGCATAAAATACTATGGGCGCGGATAAACCGCGCCCACGGTCATCTCTTGATATTAAGTGTTTTCAGTATCTCATTTGTGAATTGCCTGTTGATTTCACGATGTTTTTCAACTGTTTCATCAGAAGAACCATAGATATATACATCGCCAAACTGAATGTTTGCAGGCTGCTGTTCTTGCGCATTTGCAATTGTATCTGTTGCAAGGTTGTTTGCTGTGCGCATCTTATCATATACGTAAGACAAGTTCATGCCAGCAATAGCTTTGCTGAATTTATCGGATAGTGTAGTGTAAAAATTGACGAAGTTATATAATGCATCCTGCTTCTTTTTATCCAATATAGCCTCGCCCTTCTCAAGAACTGCCATGATCTCATTTTGCTTTAGTGTGGAATTATCGCCGGCAATTCCACCAGTGTGATAGGTATACTGACGATATTTGTCAAAGAGAAGCTCTCTTTTTGAACTGTCTGTATACCACGTGCCAAGGTCGCTTTTATCTGTACTACGATAAGCGTTTACACCATATTTATGGAGTTCAGCTCCAAGACGTAGATTTTCCTGACTAAGCTCAGCCTTTCGAGATGCGCTGGTGGAACTCCCGGAGCCACCATGCTCATTCATATTAGCATACATCTGCTTTATAATCGCACGAATACGCTCATCATTGGTGGGCTGTGTTGGCTTTGATGCGGGTCCGACGATTGTATTATTGGAATCACTGCTGCTAGAGCTGTTTCCTGTTTTTGAAATATCCGCACTAATATTCTCTAAAGCCGACACATAGCTTCCATACCGCTGAGCGGCCGCCAGACAATTATCCCACGCATTTGCAATCTCTGAGTTTAGTACACTACCATATTCCGTATTCCAAGAAATTAGCTCATCATACAGCGTATTCCAATGGTTTTCAATATAGTCGATTGCCATATCGTACAGCTTCTGATAACTACTGATCGTATCTTCAAGCGCCTTAATCTCATTATCTTTCTCTTTTTCATATGCTTTTTGCATATCGTCGAGAGCTTCTTTTTGCGCATCAACCGCATGATCATTTTGTTCGTCTGCAAGTTCTTTTTGCAGATCTGACATTTCCTCTTCCAGTTTTATCTTCTGGGCAAGTGCGTCTCGACTGTCATCCAGGGAAAGAGCGTTAATTCGTTCCTGAAGTTTGGCAATTTTCTTTATCTTTTCGGCAACATTTTCTTCGTACTCTGACTCTTTCTTAGAAGCATCCAGCGCCTTTTTTTTGAGGTCGATAATATCTGCATACGCATCTTTCATATCCTCTAATGCGTCAATTTGCTGCTGGATTCTGTGCTTTAACATATCCATAACGTATTTGAGGATATCATCGACCCCAGACTTCATGTTTTCAAGCTCTTCTTTCAGCTTCTCACCAAACTCTCCTAGAACCTTTCCAACACTGGAGATTGCGGTGTTGGCAAGAGACTCGATAGATTGGATGTTGTGCACTGCCGCCGCATACTGCTGGTCATCCAGGTCGCCCATAGCGTGCATCAGTTCGATCTGCGCATAGGCAAGACCAAACGTGGCGTCTGTGGCATCCGTAGTGGCATACAGCAGAGTGTTGAGGTTCTCAATGGAGCCTTTCTCTAGGGCAAGTCGCAGCCGCTCTACATAGGTCAGAGCCTGCTCTGCGGCGAGCTGCCTAGTTTTAGCGATGATGACTTTATTGATATTCTCCTCATTGATAACCAATAGCCCGTTTTCATCCTGGAGGTACTGCATATACTGTGGGCCAAGATCAATTATTTTCTGGTATACATCGACAGAAATATACCCAGTTCCGGCA